>OBZC01000011.1_pt1 | contig 212058 bp, 188 predicted proteins | sample 1538231 | NCBI WGS metagenome assembly OBZC01 (sample SAMEA2580225, study PRJEB22360) | human gut metagenome | biome: human gut; feature: human-associated habitat; material: faeces | place: Denmark | collected 2008/2010 | reverse complement strand
GTTTCTTATACCCTGCCAAGGGCTACGGGGATTCGAAAGCATTTCTTCACTAACTTTCAAGTTAGTTGAATGTCGCCTGGATGACTTTGCTGTCTTCCCAGGCGATATAAAACGATATATCAAAGCAAAAAAGGCATACTCACGTATGCCCTTTCTAAATAATCCGTTATAATTAAGCGTTCATCTGAGCGGCAACTTCTGCTGCGAAGTCCTCGTTCTTCTTCTCCATGCCTTCGCCAACTTCGAAACGAACAACCTTAGCGATGGTCAGAGCCTTATTAACGCTCTCTAAATACTTAGCTACGGTCTGCTTGCCGTCCTCAGCCTTAACATAGGTCTGATCTAACAGGCAGATCTCCTTCAGCTGCTTGGATACACGACCGTCTGCCAGACCCTTGAAGATCTTATCAGATACGATAGCGTCCTTGTCAGCCATAGCCAGTTCAGCCAGAGCAGCAGCTGCTTCCTTGGAGAGGAAGTTGAACAGGTAGTTCATGTTGCTCTTCTTCTCTTCGTAGATAGCCTTATCCTCATCGCTCCATGCGGAACTGTTCATAGCCTTATCGATCAGCTTGTTCAGGATAGGCTTAGGCAGAGATGCAGGATCGTTCAGAGCTGCGTCAACAGTGATCTCCTGTAATTTAGCCAGCTCTTCTGCGGAAATATCATTTCTGCTGATGTAGGTAGGATTCATAGCTGCTACCTGCATAGCGATATTGGTCAGTGCTTCTCTTGCTGCATCATCGGATGCACCGTTAGCTGCAACGATAACACCGATACGTCCGCCACCGTGAATGTAGGATACTGCTACATCTCCGGATACCTTCTCGAAACGCCGGATGGACAGCTTCTCACCGATGGTAGCGGTCTTCTCTACCAGAGCTTCCTTAACGGTTGCACCTTCAAAAGGAGCAGCTAACAGCGCTTCAATATCTTCGCCATCCTTGCCACCCTGTAAATCGGATGCCAGAGCTACTGCATTAACAGCCTCTACAAAAGAAGTAAAGGTCTCGTTCTTTGCAACGAAGTCGGTTTCGGAGTTAACTTCGATAACGCAGGCGGTCTTGCCGTCTGCGGAGATTGCTGCACGTGCAACACCTTCTGCTGCGATACGGCTTGCCTTCTTCTCAGCTTTAGCCTGTCCGTTCTTTCTCAGGAACTCAACAGCTGCGTCCATATCTCCATTTGTCTCGTTCAGAGCCTTCTTACAATCCATCATACCAGCGCCGGTCATTTCACGGAGCTCTTTTACCATAGATGCGGTAATTGCCATTTTTTTATCCTCTCTTCTTAATTAATATATTATCCTCAAGAACCCAGACCGTAATGACAGGCATCGCAATCTGGGTTCCTATGCTTCTCTTATGGAATCGGATTATTCAGCGTCAGCTGCAACCTCTTCGATATCCTCTGCTTCGGTAGCTACATCAGCATCGCTGTATACAGCCTCGCCCTGCTTAGCTTCGATGACAGCGTCAGCCATCTTGGAAACGATCAGCTTAACGGCTCTGATCGCATCATCATTACCGGGGATGATGTAATCCAGCTCTTCGGGATCACAGTTGGTATCGCCGATACCGATCAGGGTGATGCCCAGTGCATGAGCCTCCTGTACACAAATTCTTTCCTTCTTAGGATCTACAACAAAGATAGCATCGGGAACTCTGGTCATGTTCTTGATACCGCCCAGGTTCTTCTCCAGCTTCTCCCATTCTTTCTTTAACTGAATAACTTCCTTCTTAGGCAGTACATCGAAAGTACCGTCCTGAGACATGGTCTCGATTGCGTGCAGTCTTGCGATACGGGACTGGATGGTTCTGAAGTTGGTCAGCATACCACCTAACCATCTCTCGTTTACATAGTACATACCGCAACGCTCAGCCTCAACCTTTACAGCGTCCTGTGCCTGCTTCTTGGTACCAACGAACAGAATGGTGCCACCCTGTGCAGCGATCTCAGATACTGCCTTGTAAGCCTCATCAACCTTAACTACAGACTTCTGCAGATCGATGATGTGGATACCGTTTCTCTCGGTGAAGATGTAAGGAGCCATCTTAGGGTTCCATCTTCTGGTCTGATGTCCAAAATGAACACCTGCTTCAAGTAACTGTTTCATAGAAATAACGCTCATGTCTTTACCTCCGTTTGGTTAAAATCTTCCGCTTTTCTTTTCTGCCGGGACGCGTTAAGAACCCGGTTAGCTCTGACAAAGACTTCTGTAAAAACAGTAAGCACCATCGTCAAATCGAAAGGCGTGTTTTTTGTCACAACAGTGCGATTATAACATAGGAAAACCCCTGTGGCAAGGGGTTTTTAATGTTTTCCTGTGATTATTTTGGCAATTTCTTCTTCCGAAGTCCCGGGAGCTATTTCATAGATGCCGGGATTGATGCTGCGACTGTATCCGTTATTACATAAATAATTGTCAAATGCTTTCGCATTCTCCACCAGACCTGCCTCATAGAGCACTCTGCTGACACTTCCGGAATCGGAGCCTTTCTTAATAGTAATGGTTGTCTGTGACTGTTCCGGTGCTGTGATTAATTCAGGCTCTTCCGTTGCCACAGGCTTTGTCGTCATTTCCGGTTCTGCGGTTGTTTCAGGCTTTGTCGTCATTTCCGGCTCTGCGGTTGCCTCAGGCTTTGTCGTCATTTCCGGCTCTGCGGTTGCCTCAGGCTCTGTCGTTGTTTCAGGCTCTGCGGTTGCCTCACGCTCTGTCATTGTTTCAGACTCTTCTGTCACTTCCGGCTCCATCGTTGTCTGCGGCTGTGCACTGTTTTGTAGTGCCGCCAGGGTCAGTTCGCTGCTGTCCACCATCCCCAGCTCCGAAGCCCTCTCTCTGATCTGCTCATCTGTCAGTGTCTGCGCCTCTTGTCCTTGTCTACCGGAAAAACTGATTCCTAAAATCAGTGCTGTTACAGCCATTCCTATCCCGAGACCGCGCAGATAATATTTTAACTTCATTATTGTATTTCTCCGTCCTTATCCTTGCTTCGCACGATTCTTATCAGGCCTTGTACAGGTCGATCACAAGCTTTACCTCTCCGACACCCAGTCCCAGTTCTTTGGCAATTGCCACTGTGGATTTGCCCTGTTTGTGCATTTCAAGGATCTTCTCGTTATTGTTCTGTCCCTCCTGCACCGTCTCTCCCATAAATCCGATCTCTGGAGAATTCTCCGGCTGTATAAGAGTTTCTGTCTGGGAAGCATCCGCTGTTTTCTCCTCCGCCACCGTCCCGGCGGTCTTATCTGTGGCGGTCTTCTCTGCGGCTGCTTTATTTTCCGCCGTTTTATTCTCCAGCGTTTTATTTTCCGCCGCTTTGACCGCTTTATCCATTTTGGATACGGTGTCCTTGATATTTGCATGCTTGCTGTTCAGCATATCATATAAGAACATTGCTTCTTCATGATTTTTATGAATCTCCTGTAATACCGTGTCGGAATATTCATTAACTGCCATGATCTTCTCATTGGTCAGACGTTCCAGAGCGCGTTCTGCTTTCTCTATCGCGTCCTCAGAGGTCTCTTCCATTTTGTCCTGCATTTTACTGCGGACGTTATTCATTTCCTCTTCCACCAGACCGTGGATCTCTTCTTTTGCTGCTTTTTGATCGATTCCTGTGTTTTTTTCCCTGCCAAGCGGCAAAAAGAAACTTCCTGTAAATATTATGACTCCCGCAATCAGCAGGACGATCTCCAAAATACCCATGTTACTTATTTTTCCTTTGCATTATCAGATCTTAATATCAAATCCCTGATGCTCTTTTTTCACCACAGCACCATCTTCCGGCTGCTTTTTGCGGCGTTTGCCGCCGTTGCCCGCATACTCGTTATTTCCCTTTTCTTTGGCGTCGTATTGTCCGGTGTACCAGTCCGCATTGTCACTGCTGTGCACCTCTTTGGTGAGCTGCTCTGTGTGCTTCTGCGTCTGCTGTCCCAGAGTCATCTGTTGGAACGCCCCCTTGTTGTCTTCATTCTGCTTCATCACAGTATAATCCTGTGTCCGGGGGATCGAAGCAATCTCTAAAGAGCCAAATGCCATATCTATGCCTCTTTTCTGTGAACTCTTACAGGGGAGTGGACTTCACATCACCGTCAATACGTTCAAAACGACAATAATGATAAGTGCTCTTCACCTGCATGGAAGAGTCTCCGATAATGATCGTAGTGCCGGGATATACCTCTCCTTTTACCAATACCATTGCTCTGTCCTGGGGATTGAATTCCAGCTGCAGCTCCTGCATTCGGTGGTTCTTCTCTTCCAGACTCTTTTTCTGTGTCTCCAATATAGCTGCAGAGTTCCGGATATAATTGATCTGATCCGGTGTAAAACAGACCCCTTTGCTCTTTTTTTCCGCAAAGCTGGTCAGAATCGGCTGAATGCCCCGGATGGTTTTAACAATCTCGGAGACTTCCTTCTGAAGTCTCACATATTCTGCCTTTTTCTCGGGATCCACACCTACTTCCACCACCGTAGGTGCACCCAGGGTCGCTCCTAAGGTCTTCACCTCGATCTTCTGTCCGGCACGTACATGTCCGCCGGTGATAAATCCTCTCTTACCGGTTACCTGAATCTCCGTAGATGCCGTCACATTGCTGTGCAGGATGGATTCGGTACTGACATATCCTCCGGCTGTTGCTGTGGAATTCTCCAAAAACTTCGCCACAATATTGCCGCCGGCTTTCAATATTCCCTTGGACATGCCGTTCATGCCTCTTGCAATGATAATGTTGCCGCCGGCCTCGATATGCGCGCCTTCCACGACACCGCTGATGATCACGTTGCCACCCGCCCGGATGACAAAATTGGATGACACATTGCCCCTGACCTGTACACTTCCTTCAAAATCAATATTACCGGTAGACAGATCCACATTTTCCACTTCGTAGACATCGGATACAAAAACCTTGCCTTCTACCAGGGATACATGTCCGTCTACCATGGAAGTGATCCTCCTGCGGTCTTCGGAGATCTCAATGTTATGGCCAAATTCCAGATGCGCCTTTTTCACCTGTCTCGGCTTTATCTTAGTGCCCTGTACCGTGGTCCCGTACTCACCCTCATCCTCCGGGATGATTTCCGCCAAAAGCTGCCCCTTCTTGCAAGGGTTGATCATATTCAGGTGGAAATAGTCCACCGTTCCGTCATCTTTTAAGGTTGGTCTGGCATGAACATCGGTGTTGAAATAATACTTAATATATGCGTCCGTTCCGTGTCTGGGTTCTTTTCCTTTTGCCACCACCAGATCTGTGCAATAGATTCCCTCAGACATAAAGTGATCCTGCAGAACACTCATCTGGATTCCATAGACTATGTTCCGGAATCTCAGATCTTTGATCACACCGTCCATAGTCGCTCTTTTCCCGGTTTGTGATGCAGGATAAAAGCGTAAGGTGACCTGCATGTTATCCTCAGCGACTTCGATACTGTAGGTCTCCTCCAGTTCCGGGCAATCTTTTCTCTCTAAAAAACAGACAGTATCTTCACCGTCTAAAATTGCTTTTTTGATCACCACGGGATCGTAAGGCACCGATTCTCTGTCCAGGTATAAGAGAACCTCCTGAAGGTTTATGCCACTGCCCCCGTCCTTTGGCTGTACGAGCCGCAGTCCATAGCCTCCAGGGGCTTTTACTATCTGAAAATATCCGTTCTGCATATGCCTTTCCTCTGCCTTTCCTTCCTGCATTCTGTGCAGATCAATAAGGTTCTATAAAAGTCCCATGTAGTTCCCCATTTTGGTCTTCATCTTCTGTAAAGCACGGGTATGCAACTGTGATACCCTCGATTCCGATACTTCCAGAATATTACTGATCTCTTTCAGCGTAAGATCCTCATAATAATATAAAGTAACTACTTTTTTCTCTTTTTCTGTCAAAAGCTCCAATGCTTCTCCGAGTACTTTGGTCAGTTCTTCTTTTTCTATGCTCTCTTCCGGACTGTCAAATTGTGCCGTCGTATGTCTGCTGTAATCCTGTGAGACATCACTGCCCTGTTCCATGTATTCGTTTAAGGATACTAACCCTGTGACTTTCATCTGGGACTGCCAATCCAGGTATTCCTCGGAGGATATTCCCAATCCCTGTGCTATATCTTCGTCTGTTGCAGTGCGTCCGGTAGTCTGCTCCACTTCCTTGATGACAGCATCGATTTTTTTCTGCCGCTGTCTGATCGTCCGGGGAATCCAGTCCATTTTTCGGATCTGGTCAAGAATCGCGCCCCGGATGCGCAGACTGGCATAGGTCTCGAACTTTACTTCCTTCATACAATCGAACTTGTCGATAGCATCGATCAGTCCAAAGATACCATAACTTACCAGATCTTCATAATCTACATTGTATCCCAGGTACATACTCAGTCTTCCGGCTACCACTTTCACGAGCGGAGCATATTCCAGTATCAGCTGTTCCCTGGTCTCCGGTCGCTTATTAGCAGCATATTCTTCTAATAACCTTTTCTTACCGGTTTCATCCATTCGATTCGCTTACACCCTTCTGCCCTGCGTCTTCTTCCGTCGCAGCTGCTTCTTCCGCCTTCGCTTCCTGCTCCTGCTTTTCCTTCTCCTCGTTCTGTCTGTCAAATCGGTCCAACAACAGACGAATCGCACTTCCCAGGCAATAGAATAAAAGCATCACCGCAAAAAGCGCCACCAGGCTTGCCAGCACTGAGTATGATCTTACTAATGTAATGATACAGGTGCATGCACCCGCGATCAGCATCAGAAGCAATGGCATGTTCTTTCTGTTCATAATCTTCTTCCCATCTAAACCCTGTCAGATCACCGATTCATCTCTTCCCACAGCACGGATATGAAATTCTCCGGTCTCAGGATAGAAGGTTACGGTTCTTCCGTAGTTTTTACCTGTATCTTCCGCAAGAATGGGGATACTGATCTCTTTCAGCTTTTTCTTGACCGCTTCTACGTTGCGTTCCCCCACCTGCATCATATCGTTACGTCCCTGGAATGTGAACATGGTGGCGCCGCCGGCGATCTTGGCAACCATTCTTGCTTTCCTCGCACCGAGCTTTTCCATCTGCCTGACCAGTTCGTCGATTCCTGTATCTGCAAATTTTGCGATATTCTGGTTACTGTTGCGGATCGTAGTGCTGTCCGGCAGCATAATATGTGCCAGACCGCCTATTTTCGTCACCGGATCGCGGATTGCTATTCCCACGCAGGATCCGAGTCCCAAAGTAGTCACTCCGTCAGGACTTACGCAGGTCTTCAGATCCGCCATTCCTACTTTAATTATCTCGCTCATTCTGCTCCCCTTCTTCTGCTTCTGCCTTCCTTATTCCACCGATATTCCCAAAGATGACAGGATCTTGGGATAGGATTCAATATCAGGAACCAGAATGAAATAACCGTCAATCTCTACCTCATCATAGAACTGTGACTGAATGAGTAAAATCTTATCTCCCAATGTTCCGAATTCAATGGCGGGCACACTTAAGATCGCACCTGCCATATCCAGAGTCAGAGAGGGAGGAGTTGGGATGATCGTCAGATTCGTCAGCATAGACAGGGAATTCAGATAGGCACCTGTAATAATGTTGCCGATCTCCTTCATGGCAGAAAATTCAATCTCCGAAAATCCATCCTGCTGTACCATGTCCCCCATAATCTTATGGAGAAGATGTTTTGCACTGTTCTGCTCTACCAAAAACATCATGCTGCCGGTAATGTCACCTTCTACTCCTAAGAATACTCCGACCATTACCTGCTCTTCTCCGCCCATCATGGCTCCTACTTCGTTAAAATCCAAAAGTTTTACCTGCGGTACTTTCATGTCCACCTTGCAGTTAAGCATCTGGGAGAGTGCTGTCATAGCGTTGCCCGCTCCAATGTTGCCGATTTCCTTTAAAACATCCAGATATGTTTCCGAAACTTTTTCTAAACTCAGGTCTCCCATGGATCCATCTCCTTTATGCATTTTCCTCCAGTGTAATGGAATTCAGATCCAGTAAAGAGATCAGCTCCCCATTGTGTTTACCGACACCCGTGATGAAGCTTTTCTTGATTTCGCCGGTATTCTGAGACATTTTTTCAATCTGACTGGTGCCGAGAGTAACAACCTCCTTCACTTCGTCAACAATAATTCCTACGTTTCCCTGCTGTTCCTGCTTCAAAATAATGATTCTGGTAGCACGGGTCATTTCATCTGCCTCCAGTCCCATTTTCAGTCGAAGGCTCATAACGGGCAATACTTCTCCGCGGAGATTGATCACGCCCTTCAGATATGCAGGCACTTTGGGAACTCTGGTGATATGCTGCATTCTTACAATATTATCGATATAGCGGATATCAATGCCGTACTGTTCGTCTCCGAGACGGATCACAATATACTGGAAAAATTCCTCCTCAACCTTACGCTCGTCTCCGGCTTTTAATGTTTCTCTCATGCTAAGTTCTTCCATAACTGTCATCTCCCTCCTTACAGTAATGCATTGGCATCCAGGATCAGTGCTACCTCACCGTCTCCGAGGATCGTTGCGCCACTGATGAATTTGCACTGCTTGATGTATTTTCCAAGAGACTTGATAACGATCTCCTGCTGTCCGATCAGTTCGTCGATGACAAGACCTGCCATCTTGTCGCCCTTCTTGACGATAACAACGATCAGGTTGTCCTCCGGGGATCTGGTACTCTCGACATCCAGCACTTCTGTCAGACGGATCAGAGGGATTACAGTTCCTCTTAAATTGATGACCTCTTTATTCTCTACCAACTTGATGTCCTTCGGGGAGATATCTTCAATCGTCTGGATAGATCCCAGAGAGATTGCATACTTTTCTCCGCCTACGACTACCATCAGAGCCTGTATGATCGCAAGGGTTAACGGCAGACGGATCGTCCAGGTACTTCCCTCGCCCCACTTGGATTTCACTTCCACTTCACCGCTTAAGGATTCGATCTTGGACTTCACGACATCCAGTCCCACACCTCTTCCGGACACATCGGTTACCTTCTCGGAAGTAGAGAAGCCTGGCAGGAACAGCAGATTGATAATATCCTTCTCCGGCATGTTGGCTGCCTGCTCTGCGGTTACCAGATTGCGCTCGATTGCTTTATTCTTAACAGCTTCCACGTCAATACCGTTACCATCATCTCTTACTTCGATGACTACGTTATTGCCATCCTGATATGCATCCAGGAAAATAGATCCCTGCTCGGGCTTTCCACGCTGTGCACGCACTTCTGCGGACTCCAGACCATGATCGGCGGAGTTACGGAGCAGATGCATCAGGGGATCTCCGATCTCATCCACCACGGTACGATCCAGTTCAGTCTCTTCACCGGTCATATACAGTTCCATCTTCTTATCCAGCTTTTTGGACAGATCGCGGATCATTCTGGGGAACTTCACAACAACACTCTCAATAGGTACCATTCGTACCTTCATCACGGATTCGTGGAGATTCGTGGTAACATTCTCCAGGTATTCAATCTGCTCATTGAAAGCAGTATTGTTGCCATGGTCGCTGCTGGATGCCGATACCAGAGAGTTCTTTGCAATGATCAGTTCACTTACCAGATTCATCAGGGAATCCAGTTTTTCAATATCCACACGTACGGTACGGTTCACTACCGGCTTATTTGCAGGCTTCTTCTCCGGAGCCTTGGCTGCAGCCGCAGGTTTTTTCTCTTCCTTCTTAGGCTCTGCCTTGACTTCCGCTACGACTTCCTTTTTCTCCTCTACGGGTTCTGCTGTCTCTTCTTCGGAATGATAATTCTTCGTCTTCTCCAGCTCCAGAACACCACCGGTTACCTGTGCAATCTCGGATACGCTCTCGGCTGCCTTGATGATTTCATCCAGAGAATAATCGGATAATACGATCAGAGTGAAATCCTTATCGAATTTCTCATCTTCCACATCCTGTGCGCTGGGCATGGATACGATGATCTCACCTTTTTCTTCCACTGCCTTGAATACCAGAAAAGCTCTTGCTGCCTTCAGTATGCAGGTCTCCTGTACCACCACGTTGATTCCGTATACATTTTTGCCCTGCTTCATAGCTTCTCTGATCACACGGATCTGGCTGTCATCAAAAGCAATGTCATTCCATTTTTCAGTACCTTCTGTGCCGGCTTCCGCTGTGGGAGCTGCAGCTGCGGGTGCCTCTTCCTTTGCTGCGGGTGCTTCGGTCTTGCCGTCGTTTAAGATATCGTTCAGTGCTTTGATGAGGTTCTCGTTGTCATTGGTTCCCTCATCAGAGGTCTCCTGAATATTATTCTTGTATTCCTCCAAAGCATCCAGGCACTGGAACAATACATCGATCATCTCCGGCTTTACTTTAATGTTGCCGTTACGTACTTCCGAGAACACATTTTCCATATCATGAGTCAGATTCTGCATGCGCTTGTAACCCATAGTTCCCGCCATTCCTTTCAGGGAATGTGCCGCACGGAATATCTCATTGATATTGTCCATGTTCTCAGGGTCTGACTCCAGTTCCAGAATCTGTGTGTTCAGGTTCTGCAGATGTTCATTTGTTTCATCCAGAAAAATTTCAAGATATTGGCTTACGTCCATCTCTTCCTCCATTCTGCCTGCCACGGTATCCCCGAAAGCGGCATATATTGCTTACTTACTTACTCCTACATGAAGTATGATCTCCTGGGCTATCTGGTCTAAGGGTACTACCTGATCGGCAAGCCCTGCCTGGATTATACTTTTAGGCATTCCAAATACTACACTGGTATCCTGATCCTGAGCGATCACATATGTCTTCCCGGAAGATTTTAATTTGCTGATTCCTTCCGTTCCGTCTGCTCCCATGCCCGTCATTACGGCACATACTACCGTATCAAAACGGCTGTTTTGCAATGATTCATACATATAATTGGCACAGGGTCTGACACCCTCTCTGTAAGGTTCCTCCGACAAATGCAGGGTATGTCGTCCTGCCGGAGAAGTGACGACATTCAGGTGTTTACCGCCCATAGCGATATAGACCCATCCCTTTTTCAGTTCTTCTCCCTCTGCTGCTTCCTTTACATGAAGCTGACTTAAATTGTCCAGTCTCTCTGCCAGGGATGCTGTAAATCCCACCGGCATGTGCTGTACGACTAACACCGGTGCATCTAAATTGGCCGGTAGAAGAGGGATCACGGACTGAAGCGATTTCGGACCTCCCGTGGAGCTTGCGATCGCTACGATCTTGCTGCCGGACACACTGACCGGATGATGATTGATGATCTTCATCATCTCTTTTACGGTGCCCTTCTCTTCGGAAAGCTTCTCCTCCGCAGCAAATGTCGGCAGCTTACTGTTTGCTACCACATTCAGTGTTCGCAGGAACTCTCTTCGGAAATTCTCGCCCCGGCAGTCCACTGCACTGTCCGGTTTATGTACAAAATCCAGTGCTCCCAGTTCCAGAGCATCCAGAGTGGTTCTGGCTCCTTCCTTTGTGTCGGTACTCGCCATCATCACTCGTGCCGGAATCTTGTATTTCCGCAGTTCCTGTAACAACTGCAATCCGTTCATTCGCGGCATATTTACATCCAGGACTACCGCATCATAGCTGTTTCTGCTCAACAGATCAAAGGCTTCCAATCCGTCTTTTGCTCTGTCAGTCACCTGGAATCTTATGTCTGAATCTATTATATCACACAGCACTCTTCTCATAAGTGCAGAGTCATCTACAAGCAGTATTTTTTTCGGCATTAATTCATTCTCTCCTTTTTGCGGCTCTTACGCTCTTCTTCAAATATAAAACGTATGATCTCTTCCCGGATATTCACATCCAGATTGTAGTACTGGACTCTGTGTTCAAAGGTTCCCTTTCTTTTCTCCAGTTCCCGTACCGCCAGCACCTTACCTACCACATCGTATTTTTTTCTCTCACCGTCCTTCGTGAGCAAATGATAACTGCACAGGATCAGGCTGCCCGGTTCGTATCTCTGCGTTGACATGAACCGTAACCCACCACCGCTGATATCTACGATAATACTATGCTTTAAGGGAAGTCCCGGCTGTAATTCATAGGGAGAATTCTTCTCCAGTGCCTCGATCTCTTCCTCCTCCAGATTCCTGGCACACATGTCCAGAGCACAGCTGAAACGGTAGTATTCTCTTCGCTGATATTTTCTGAGATTGCTGGTCAGCTCCATTACCAACACGTAGACATTGTTGCTCTTATAACGGTCCACTATTCTGGCAAAACACTGATACAGGCTGTTCTCCTCAAAAAACACCATATCATATTCGCTCTCCACCGGCAGAAGGATCAGTCTGGTCTGTTCCATTGGCATGGAAATCTCCAGTGTATCCTCCGATAGGATCTGCAGTACACGGCTCTGGTAAACCTTTGTCGTATATTCGGCTCCGGATTCTCCCAATCCATGTTCCAGCGCCCGAAGCTCTACTTTAGAACCTTCTTCCACAAATCTGGACAACATAATTTTGTACCTCTCTTATCTGGACTGTTTTGCAGCTCCGTTTCTGGTTCCTATAATGTGTGAGAAAAAAGCTGCCATTCCGCGTCTTTTCTGTTCCTGCTGTGTCTTGTCGCACAGTCTTCGCGCGATCCGCTCATATGCCTGACTGGATTTTGCCCCGGGGTTCTGTATGGATACCGGTACCTGCTGCATTACCGCCTGCACGACCTGCGGATCCTGCGGCACACATCCCAGATATTCCATAGGAGTCTTCAGGTATCTGGTGACTACCGCATTCAGTTTATCGAACAATATCTGTCCTTCCTTCACATTATCCACCCGGTTGGCTACCATTTTGACCTTGGTATAATCTTTCTCGAACCTCGGATGTCTGTACAGAGCCTTCAGTAACGAATAAGAGTCTGTGATAGAAGTCGGTTCCGGTGTGGTCACCAGAAGTACTTCTCCGCTGGCTACTAAAAATTCCAGCACACTTTCCGAGATTCCTGCACCGGTATCCACAATGATCACATCTGTTATGGCATCCAACTCGGCCAGATTCTGTATGATGCAGGTCAGCGCATCCCGCCCCAGGTTCGACATGCCGGCGATTCCCGAGCCACCGGAGATAAAGCCTACCTCCATGGGACCCCAGGTAATGATGTCACTGATGCTCTTGCCCTCATAGACCAGATCACACAGATTGTGCTTCGGTACCGCTCCGAACATGATCTCAATGTTAGCCAGTCCGAAGTCCGCATCCAGAATGATCACTCGTTTCCCCATTTTACGAAATTGAATTGCCAGATTGATGGACATATTGGATTTTCCGACACCTCCCTTGCCGGAGGTGACGGTAATGACTCTTGCAGTAGGTCGTATCTGCTGATTTGCTTTAATGATCCTTAACTGTTCCGCCTGATCCATTTTTCCGCGCCTTTCTGTAAAAGCTTATTCCTTTCCGCCAAGGATCTGCTTTACTGTCTTCTGTGGATTGAATGCTTCCATATCGTCCGGAACATTCTGTCCGCAGGTCACATAAGCGATCGGCGCATCGGTATAAAGCTTCATATTCAGCAGATTCCCCACTGCCTCTGTTTCATCCAACTTGGTAAAGATCAGCTCAAAGTCTGCGATCTTACCGTAACAGTCCGCGATCTTCTGAAGATCCCTGTATTTGGTAGTTGCACTTAAAACCAAAAATACCTGATAACTTTCCGGTCTCTTCAGTGCTGCCACCATTTCCTTCATTTTCTCCAGTTGATCCGTATTCTGATGTGATCTCCCCGCTGTATCTATAAAAATATAATCACAGTCCCAATAATCCTCCACCGCTGCCTGCAGCTCCTCCGGGGTATAGATGATCCGAAACGGAGTCTCTAAAATATTTGCATAGGTTCTGAGCTGTTCCGCTGCAGCAATACGGTAAGTGTCTGCTGTCAAAAGTGCCACTTTCTTTTTCTCTTCCACACAATATCTACCGGCAAGCTTTGCTATGGTAGTCGTCTTGCCCACTCCCGTAGGTCCGATGAACAGTACGATCCTGGGGCCTTCTTCCGAAGGAGTGATCCCTTCAGATCTTCCGAATTTGAGCACCATCTTCTGATAGATATTTGCCAACAGATAGTCAAATGGCAGATCTGCTTTTTTCGTCTTTGAAGCATCTTCCAGAATGCTGTTGACATACTTTTCATCCATTTCATTATCCAGCATCTTATTATACAGAAGTCTTATAAATTTATCCTGTTCAGGATTTTTCTCTTCTTCCTTTTTCTCCGCAGCAGCCATATCTTGGGTCTTATCCTCTTTTTCTTCGGCATCCGGTACATCCTGCGTCTTTGCGGATTCTTCTTTTTCGGACTGTCTGTTATTTAACTGGCTCTCTAGCAGCGTCTGTAAACTATCCAGCTTTTTTTCGATGTTCTCTGTGCTGTTTTTTGCTAACAGATTCTGTTGCTCCGTCCGGATCTCCTTATCCGCTGCTGTCCGGAGTATACTGCCGTATTGCGGTCTCGCCGGTGCTTCCTCCTCCAGTGCCGCGGTAACCTCTATCTGCTTCGGTAACAGGAAAGCAAACAATCCTTTCTTTTTTACCTCACGCACATTCATGATCACAAGGGTACTTCCCAGTTCCTTTTTCGCAGCCTCTGTGGCTTCCGCTTCTGTCTTCCCCGTAAATTTTTTGATTATCATACTACTCTCCATTCCGCAGACGGTTCCATTTTATTTTTCACACTATCCCTGGCTCCTGTGGCGGTTCACTGTACCTGTTCTCAGGCTGTGACCATTCCCACAGACTGTAATTCCACATTGGATTCCACTTCATTGTAGGATACCACGACCAGATCCGGATAGTAATCTTCCGTCAGTCGTTTAAAATACATTCTTACAATGGGAGATGTCATAATAATGGGAGTTTTCCCCATATTTTCCAGTTTTTTGATCTCCTCTCCCACCGCATTCAGGATGGCTTTGCTTCTGGCAGGATCTAGATTTAAGAAAGCTCCCGTCTCCGTCTGCTTCACGCTTCCCATCACCTCCTGCTCGATCTTCGGATCCAGCGTCAATACACTGGTAGTCTCATGAGAAGGAAAATATTTTGTGGAAATTGCTCTCTTCAGACTCTGTCTGACATACTCCGTAAGAATATCCGTATCTCTCGTCGTCGGTGCATAATCCGCCAATGTCTCTAAAATCGTCAGCAGATCTCGTATGGAAATACCCTCTTTTAAGAGATTCTGCAGTACTTTCTGAATTTCACCGAGCCCAAGCAGCTTCGGTACCAGTTCGTCCACCAGAGAAGGATTGTTCTCCTTGACATTGTTGATCAGGTTCTGAACATCTTGTCTAGTTAGTAATTCTGCGATATGCTGGCGGATGATCTCCGTCAGATGCGTGGCAATAATGGAAGGCGGATCCACTACGGTGTAGCCCAGGCTCTCCGCACGCTCTCTCTGTCCCTCCGTGATCCAGATCGCCGGCAGATGAAAGGAGGGCTCAAAAGTAGGAATACCCGTGATCTCCTCTTCTACGTATCCGGGGTTCATCGCCATATAATGGTCAAACAGGATCTCGCCTTCGCTAACCTGAATTCCCTTAATCTTGATAATATACTGGTTCGGATTCAGCTGAATGTTATCACGCAGTCGGATGATCGGCACCACTGTACCAAGTTCCAATGCGATCTGTCTTCGTATCATAACAACACGGTCTAACAGGTCGCCCCCCTGATTAACATCCGCTAACGGAATGATACCGTAGCCGAATTCCAACTCGATAGGATCCACCTGCAACAGGCTGTTGACATTCTCCGGCTGCCTGATTTCTTCCGCCGCAGCCTCTTCACTGTCTACCTCCTGCTCAATCTTGGCTGTCTCGATAGTTCCCTCGATATTTCTGGCCACAATGATAAATACCAGTCCCAGTCCCACGAACAGGATCGTATTTAACTGTGTCACAAATCCAAGGATCGCCAGCATGGCTCCTACCAGATACAGTGCCTTCGGCACACCGAATAACTGGCTGACCAGTGTGGTTCCGAAATCTGCGTCCTTACTTCCTTTGGTCACCAGGATACCGGTGGACAGAGAGATCAACAGTGAGGGAATCTGGCTCACCAGACCGTCACCGATGGTGAGGATCGCGTATTTATTCAGAGCTGCGGTGATATCCATGCCCTGTCTCGTCACTCCCATGACAATACCGCCCACGATATTGATGGTTGTGATCAGAAGACCCGCTACTGCGTCTCCTTTTACGTATTTCACGGCACCATCCATGGAACCGAAAAAGCTTGCTTCCTCCTGGATCTTCTCTCTGCGTCTCTTTGCTTCCGCATCCGTGATCGCTCCTGTATTCAGATCGGCATCGATTGCCATCTGTTTACCGGGCATGGCATCCAGGGTAAATCTCGCCGTTACCTCGGATACACGTTCAGAACCTTTATTGATGACCATGAACTGGATCAGGATCAGAATAATGAAGATAATAACACCGATGACCAGGTCACCGCCGCCTACGAACTCACCGAAAGTCTCCACGACATTACCCGCATTACCGTCTCGTAAGATCAGACGGGTAGAGGATGTGTTCAGCGCAATACGGAAGATCGTGGTGAACAGAAGCATTGTCGGGAAAAAAGACATATCCAGTACTTCCTTGCTGAACATTGTGGCAAATAATACAGTCAGCGCAATGGAAATATTGATAGCCAGCAGAATATCCAGAAGCCAGGAAGGAATCGGCACAATAAACATGATGATCGCCGCCATAATGTAGAGTGCTACCCCCACATCCGCTTTTTTTATTTTCATCTGTGCCTTACCTCCTTTCTGTCTGTGTGTTTTCTAATCTTAATATTTTTCTATACTTTTCCCTGCAGATGATATACAAATGCCAGAACCTCCGCCACCGCCTGATATAATTCCGGCGGCACAGCCTGTCCCACATCCACATTTGCATACAGCATTCTCGCAAGTGGTTTATTCTCTACTATTTCAATCTTATGCTCTCTGGCAATCTCTTTGATCTTAGCTGCCAGATTGTCCGCACCTTTGGCGATCACAATAGGGGCCTCCGCCACCTCGGGATCGTATTTGATAGCAACCGCATAATGGGTGGGGTTGGTGATGACCACATCCGCCTGGGGAAGGTTCTGCATCATTCTCCGCTGGGATACTTCCCGCATCTTCTGCCGGATACGTCCTTTTACCTGCGGGTCACCTTCCTGCTGTTTATATTCTTCTTTAATCTCCTGTTTGGTCATCCGCATGTCCTTACTGAACTTGTACTTCTGATAGATGAAGTCCGCCGCAGCAATGATCATGTAGATCAAGGAGATCCGGATACCTAGGTCTGTCACTGTCTCGCCGATCAGAGCGATCGCCTGGGTCAGATCCATGTCATATAAGGTATACAGTATCGGCCATTTGTCCTTCAGGTAATTATAGCATATGTATATGATCAGTCCAATCCTCAGCAAAGATTTGATCAGCTCCACCACGGAATTGACGGAAAAGATCCTCTTGAATCCGGAGACCGGACTCAGTTTGGAGAATTTGGGCTGCATCGGTTTGCCCGTGGGATGCCATCCCACCTGCACCACATCGCTTAAAAAGGCTACCGCAAAACCTATCAGTAATATCGGTGCCATAATGATCACCGATTCCAGCATCATATCACGAAATGCAATATTTGCATCCGTCTGTGGCATATTTCCGTGCCAGAAGGTTACGACTTCCGGAATCTTTTCATAAATCGTGGAAAACACATTTATGAACTGGTAGCCCATGTGTCCCACCCATAGTTTCAATACCAGAAACACAGCAAGGAGTCCCAGTCCGTTGGCGATCTCACGGCTTTTTGCTACCTGACCTTCTTTTCTGGCATCTGTCAGCTTTTTCTCGGTAGCAGGTTCTGTTTTCTCTCCGCCCTGTCCCTCTGCGGCAAAGAATTGCAGATTGTATTCTAAGCTCACATCATACCTCCGATAAAGGACACCACCATCTTCTTCATCTCCTGATAGACAAAATCCGCTGCTCCCGGCAGCATTCCCGCTGTCAGAAACATTGCTGCCAGTCCCGTCAGCACTTTCAGCTGAATGCCGACTGCAAACATGTTCATCTGCGGCGATACTTTCGCCAGTACACCTAAGATCGCATTCAGTAATAATGTTGCACAAAAAATCGGCAATACAATGCGAAAGCCGATCATGATATAGTCATTCATAAATTCGATCATGGACTGTAACAGGCTGTCTGCGTGGAACACCACGCCGTTCACCGGGATCAGCACAAAGCTGTCTGCCAGTGCCCCGAACAGGTAACGGTACATTCCGGAAGCGATCAGCATCAGCATAAATGAATACTGATACAGTACACCGGTAATACTGGTGCTCTCTCTGGTCGCCGGATCCATCAGTGTCGCCATGGAAAGTCCTGTCTCCATATCCGCGATCGAACCGGCAAAATTAACGATCGCCATACAGATATTTGCGCCAAAGCCGATCAACAGACCGGCGATTGCCTCTTTCATAACAATCACGGCATATTCCATTACCGTGTCAAACACCACTGCATCCACCGGTGTCAGTGTCTCATAGAGCAGAATTGCCGTAAATGCGCTGATACCGATCCGTATCCTGGCAGGTGTATCATTCATTCCGAAATAGGGAGCGATATACACGAAGCAGGATACCCGGACAAAAATCAGTAGAAAATATTCAAGATCGTATATGGAAAACGAAAAATCTATCATGTAGTCATCCCATCACCTGTGTACATACTGGCTGAAGCTTGACCAGAGCTGCACGGTGTATTCCACCATGGTATTCATCATCCAGCTTCCCAACAGGACAAGTGTCAGAAATATTGCAATGATCTTGGGTACAAATGTCAGTGTCTGTTCCTGAATGGATGTCACTGTCTGGAAAATACTGATGACCAGGCCAACGATCAATGACACTAAAAGCACAGGAAGGGATACCTTGATGATCACATATAACGCATTATTTGTCATTTCCGATACTGCATCAATCGTCATAACAAAACCTCATCTCCCGGTTAATAGAATGTCTGCACCAGCTGTCCTATGATCAGTGCCCAGCCGTCAGCGAGAACAAATAACAGTATCTTGAAGGGCATGGAGATCGTCGTAGGCGGCAGCATCATCATACCCATGCTCATCAACGTGGATGCAACTACCATATCGATCACGATAAAAGGAATATAGATCGTAAATCCGATCCAGAACGCAGTCCGAAGCTCACTGATCATAAAGCTGGGAACCAACACGGAATTGGGAATGTCATCCAGTGTTCCATCCCACTTAAGTCCTGCAATATCCATGAACAGCTCTACATCTTTCACCTGTGTCTGGGGATACATAAATTCCCGCAAAGGTGCCATACCTTTTTCCAAAGCTTCACTCTGATCTATTGTACCTTCCTCAAAAGGCTGTATCGCTTCTTCATTGATTCTGGTAATGGTAGGTTCCATAATGAAAAAAGTCAGGATCAGCGCCAGCCCGATCAGAATCTGGTTCGGTGGTGCCGTCTGCGTGTTCAGGGCAGATCTGGTAAAATGCAATACAATAATGATCCTCGTAAAAGAGGTCATCATGATGATGATCGTAGGAGCCAGTGCGATCAATGTCAGGGTGATAAGAATTCGCAGTGCTCCGTTGATCTGTCCGTTACCGTTATTGTAAGTAATGCTGACCGTGTTCGCAGTGTTCAGACTTCCCACCTCTTCCGGCGTGGTAGCCGTTCCTGCCGGATTGATCACGGTAGATACCTCGGTATCCCCCGTCAGATGACGTTCTGTCGCATGTACCTTCACCGGGGTGCAAATACACAATATGCCCACCGTGACCAGCAGGCATACCATATAAATAGTCATCTTTAATTTTCTGTCGGAATCAAAATCAATGATCTTTCTCTTCATTCTCTTTCTTCGCCGCACGTTCCAATATCTCCCGGAAGCCGGAAGTATTTTCCAATGTTGACATATCCTTTAGTTGTTCTGCGGGAATCTCTCCCAGAGTCGTCACAGCATCCTTGCAGACCGCAACAGCAAAATAAGTCTCTCCGACCCGGATCAACTGAATGTATTTATTGTTGGCGATCCGGGCGGTCTCTCTTACTTCAATATTGCTTTCCACTCCCTGTTTTTTCTGGTATCCTGCGATCCATTTTGTCACCCATGCGGTTACCGCCAGTACTGCCACGAAGATCAGCAGTACTGTAATAAACTGGGCATAACTGTCTGCTTTTCCGGTGAGTATGATCATTAACCCACTACCTTTTTCACTGCTTCGATAACACGTTCTGCCTGGAAAGGTTTTACGATGAAATCTTTGGCACCTGCCTGAATGGACTCGATAACCATCGCCTGCTGACCCATTGCGGAACACATGATCACCTTAGCACCTCCGTCAATCTTCTTGATCTCCTTCAGTGCCTGGATGCCATCCATCTCCGGCATGGTAATATCCATGAGTACCAGGTCGGGATTTACTTCCTTGAACTTCTCCACAGCCTTCAGTCCGTTCTCTGCTTCACCGGCAACATTATATCCGTTTTTGGTCAGGATGTCCTTGATCATCATCCTCATGAATGCTGCATCATCACAGATTAAAATATTTTTAGCCATTAATTTTTCCTCCGTTTATTTGGTCTATTCTCTGCTTATTTTATGATCTCCGTAATTCTTACGCCAAAGCTCTCTTCGATTACAACCACTTCGCCCTTGGCAACGAACTTGCCATTCACCAATACATCGATCGGTTCTCCGGCGATACGGTCGAGCTCTATGATCGTTCCCGGCGAGAAGTCCAGAATATCAGATATGGACTTTGTCGTCCTTCCGAGCTCTACGGTTACCTCCAAAGGTACATCTTTGATCAGGCCAATGTTCTCCTGCCCCGTCATTCCCGTATTATCATTGGAAAAGCTCTGGAACTGCGCGGGCTGTACATTCACATTCTGTACATTCTGTCCAGGCATTCCCATCATGCCCATCTGATTCATCATGCCCATGCCATTCATGTTACCCATCTGGTTCATGCCATTCATACCCATAGGGGTGTTGCCCATAGGATTCATGCCATTCATGTTGCCCATTTGGTTCATGCCCATCTGACTCATGTTCATGCCGCCCATTTGGTTCATACCGTTCATACCCATGGGGGTGCTGCCCATCTGGTTCATTCCCATGTTACCCATAGGATTCATGCCCATCTGGTTCATACCGTTCATATTCATGGAACCCTGCTGTCCCATGCTGTCCATACCAGGCTGAGTCATATGATCTGTTGTGCCTGCCATAGCAGCACTACCCTGCATATTTTGTTCGGATGCACTGTCCTTCACCTGTGTGGGCTGCTCTTCCACTGTTCCATCCAGGCTGCTCATCTGGGTATTGATAAATGTCTCTACTAACTTTTTTGCAAAGTCGATCGGGTACAGCTGCATAATGGTACTGTCCACCAGATCATCGATCTGCATCCGGAACGCGATTTTTACAAAAGTGCCACCAAGGAACGGAGAGATTTCTTTGCCGTCCTTTACTTCCGTCAGATCGAAAAGAGACGACTCAGGCGGGCTGATATCAATGACTGTCTGCAGCAGTGTGGAAAGTGAAGTTGCCGCAGATCCCATCATCTGATTCATGGCTTCAGAGATCGCACTCAGATGCAGTTCTCCCAGTTCTCCGTCTGTATTGGTGCCGTCACCGCCCATCATCAGATCAGTGATCACCTTTACATCATGTTCCTTCAGCACCAGAATATTGGTGCCATCCAGTCCCTGGGTATATTTGATCTGAATAAATACACAGGGCTTTTCGTAACTATCCAGCAAGGTATTCCATGTAGCCAGTGTAACCACCGGTGTGGTAATATTTACTTTGCGGTTAACCAACGAATATAATGTAGTGGCGGAAGAACCCATACTGATATTGGCGACTTCACCGATGGCATCCTTCTCCACATCAGTCAGTACCTCTCCGTCTCCGATTGTCGGTTTCGTGTCTGTCACATATCCGTTGTCATTATTGTCAGCCGTGCTGCTCTCCGGTGCAGGTGCCGCCGTGTCACTGCCATCCGCAGTGTCCGACAGATCCATGCCTTGCAGCAGGGCATTTATCTCATCCTGAGATAACATCCCATCCATCGTTACTCCTCCTCTCTGATCACCGATGTGATCTGAACAGCATACGAGTCTCTCTCCGTGCCGGGCAATGCCGTGAACTTCCTGATATTACCCACATAGACATCCATGTCGGCATCGACTCTGGAATCCAGTCTGATACAGTCGCCCACCTGCAGATTTAGGAAATCATTCACCGAGATCGTGCTCTTACCCAGCACGGCCTTAATGGGAACATCCACTCTGCGGATCATGGACTCAATGTAATCCTCGTAGTGTTCATCATGATTCTCCTGCATTGTGGAGAACCAGTATTTGGTGTTCAGTTTATCCATCACATCTTCCAGCGTAAAGAAAGGAAGACAGATATTTATCATTCCTTCGACATCCCCGATCTTCATATTCAAAGTCACGATGGCGATCATGTCGCTGGGTGCGATCACCTGTGCGAACTGGGGATTCGTCTCTAACCGGCTTAAGACCGGTGAGATCTCAAGAACATTTTTCCAGGGTTCCCGCAGGAGCTGAGTAAACATAACCAGAAGCTTCTGTAAAATCGTCAGCTCTATGTCCGAGAAATCTCTGCTTTTTTCCAAAGGCTGTCCACTGCCTCCCAACATACGGTCCAGCATGGCATAGCACAGGTTTGTTGCGATCTCTATAATAATATTGCCGTTAAGCGGCGCGAAATTAACAATACCAAGTACTGACGGATTTGACAGTGCATTGGAGAATTCACTGAATGTAACTGTTTCTGAACTTGCCACCGTTACCTGCACATTTTTGCGGAGATATACCGGAAGGTTCGTGGAGATCAGACGGCTGTAATGTTCAAATATGATCTCTAACGTCCTTAAATGCTCTTTGGAAAACTTGGTAGGACGGCTGAAGTCGTAATTCTTGACCTGCTTTTCATCCTCGCCCTGGATCTGGTCCATGTCCAGATCCCCGTCCGATAACTGCTTCAGAAGGGCGTCAATTTCGTTTTGCGAAAGTATATCGCTCACAGGTCCTCACCTCCTATCATCTTATTTTTTGTGTCTCATCAGCCAAATTTCACTCCGCTGATTGCGACCTTATAGATGAAGTCGGATTGGAACAGATCCTGGATGGATTTCAAGATTTCTTCTTTCAACCCTTCCATGTCCTCACTGCACTCTTCTTCTGTATGTGCGGAGACAGTAGCCGTAATGGCATCCTTGATCAGATTTTCATAACCGGACAAGGTATCGCTGCTTCCATAGGTCTTATAATCTTTGCTCTTCTTATTGATGGACAAAGATACATCGAACATGATGTAATCCTGCTTGGCACCTGGATCACACTTTAACGGAATCGTCATTGTATCGGAAATGTTATATACTTCCGTATCGGTAAGAGACACATTTGCTGCGCTCTCTGCTCCGGGTACCGTCAATTCCAGATTCATGGCTGTGGTGATATTATCCACCAGCTGCGCGGTTTTTTTATTGGTGCCTACAATGCTTATCAGCATCACGCTGGTCAATACGATATTCACGATCAATAATGCCAGGATCAGCACCGTCATCAGGTTTTTCTTCATTTTTTTATACTTCCTTTCCCTCTCCGTATTAATTTACTGCGGAAGGATTATATATTCTGATCTCTACACGTCTGTTTTTGCTGCGCCCCTCATCGGTAGAGTTATCGGCTACCGGAGTGCGATCCCCCATTCCTGCATGTCTTAAGTTAGAAGGATCCAGAGAAGTATTCTCTACCAGATAGTAGAACACTGACAATGCTCTGGCGCTGCTCAGTTCCTCATTATCTGCAAATTTGGAGTTGTGGATGGGAACATTATCCGTATGCCCTTCGATCTCGATCACTGCATCGCTGCCGTAACGCTCTAAGATCACGCCCACTTTATCCAGTACCGGTTTGGACTGATCCTTCAGTACTGCACTGCCCGAATCAAATAGCAGCGCGCCTTTCATGGACAGTTGTACATACTGTGCCGTAAAAGATACATTGACCTGATCTGCCAGACTATTTTCATCTATTGCTTCCTGCACTGTCTCGGAAAGTTCTTCATTACTTTGCAGGTTCTTCTCATTCAGAGCCTCTTCCAGAGCGGCTGCACTTTCATATTTTTCGTAATTGTCGGAATCCGTCTCGCTGTCTGCATTTCTTCCGGCATTACTGATATATTCATCGAGATCGTTCAATTGGCTGACGCCGTTGCTGATCAGTATTCCCTCACCGATGGCCGTAGAGCCGGCATTAAAAATACTAAAAGCACTGTTAGACATTGCTGCAGCCATTGCATTCCATTTATTGGCATCAATAGATGACATGGAAAACAGCATGACAAAGAAGCACAGCAGCAAATTCATCAGGTCACTGAACGTCGCCATCCATGCCGGTGATCCTGCCGGTGGATCTTCTGGCTTACGCTTTGCCATTAAGCTTCACCCCCTGCTTCCGCTTCATCATCTTCACTTGTTCTATCCTTCGGAGGAAGGAACGATTTTAATTTTTCTTCAATGACACGGGGATTTTCTCCTGCCTGTATGGACAAAAGGCCCTCGATCATAACTTCCTTCTGCTGCATTTCTATCGCATTATCCGCTTTTAATTTGTTGGATACCGGTGTACAGATCCAGTTAGCAAGCAAAGATCCGTACAAAGTCGTGATCAATGCGACTGCCATAGCAGGTCCCAGTGTGGACGGATCATCCATATGATACAGCATATCTACCAGACCGATCAGGGTACCGATCATACCCCAGGCAGGCCCCATGGCTGCCAGTGTATCCCAGAAGCCAATCGTATCTTTATGTCTACCCTCCACGCTGACCAGCTCCGTCTCCATAATCGCACGTACCAATTCAGGATCGGTTCCATCGACGATCAAAAGAATTCCTTTCTTCAGAAAAGGGTCATCCAGGTCGGCTGCTGCTTCTTCCAACGAAAGCAGACCTTCCTTACGTGCCACATTGGAAAGCTCTATGATCTTACCGATCATATCCGAAGTATTCAGTGTGGTCGCTTTGAAGATCAGTGTGAAAGATTTCAAACCAGCTATGTAATTCTGCAGACTCATGGACATGAGAGTACAGGAAAAAGCTCCGCCAAAGGTGATGATCGCAGAAGCCGGATCCAGATATTCACCGAATCCTCCCACACCTGCGGAACTTATGATACCAAATACCAACATGAATAATGCCAGCAATATACCGGCTAAAGATGCTATATCCACTTAAATCACCTGACATTCTGCATTATCTTGCAAAAATATCCTTTCTGTATAATATTACAAGATTTTTTATTTCTTGTCTACTTTCTTTTACAATAATTTTTTTTCCAGTGGTCAGTGTCAGCACTGTATCCGGGGTCTCCTCCACCAGTTCAATCAGGTCCGGATTCACCAATACCCTGACTCCATTGATCTTCGTGACTTCGATCATATTGTTTCCTCCTTCTCTTCCCTTCGTATCTGACAGGTTTCCTGCTATGGCATAGTACTTTTTTCCCTTGATGTTTTATATACGCAAAAGGGACAGGTTTCTATCCTATCCCTTTATGCAGTCAAATTATTTTTTACGATTTCTTAACGCTTCAGATTGGTCAGTTCCTCAAGCAGTGTATCGGATACCGTAATGATACGGCTGTTCGCCTGGAAACCTCTCTGTGTGGTGATCATCTCGGTAAACTCGGAAGACAGATCCACGTTACTCATCTCCAGCTGGCCGGTAGACATGTATCCGCCGCCTGCAGTGATATCTACGCCGATACCATCGAATTCACCGGAATTCAGTGTTGCGGAGTAGAGGTTGTCTCCTTCCTTCTCCAGACCGGAAGCATTGGCAAATGCCGCGGTAGCGATCTGGCCTAACAGTTTGGTCATACCGTTGTCATAGCTTGCGTAAATCATACCATCCTTCTGAATGGATACACCGATCATATCTCCCGGACGACGTCCGGTTCCCAGACCATCCAGGTCTCCGCTGGTAGCACCGATGGTGGAAGTACCCTTGTTGTCGTAGTTGGTGCATTCGGACAGGTCGATGGTGATATTTGAAAAATTTCCGCCCAGTGGTGTGAAATCCACATTGGTTTTAAAGTCGGTAACGTTGCTGCCTACCTGTTTCAGCTTACCGGTATCTGTGTCAAATATTACCTTGACACCTTCAAAGAACCGGCCATCCATAGTCATTGGTTTATCTTTATCTGTAGTAAGAACCAGATCCCCCTGTGCAGTTGTCGTTTTTGCCATGTTTCCAAGCATGGTCTCTACGGTTACCTCTGTACCATTGGCATCTTTTTGATAAAGTTTCAGGAACTCGTCTGTAGAACCTTCATATCCATAAGCCGCTGCAATAGCATCCAGGGTCTCCTGCTGTGTCTTTGCCGCTGCCTCATCTTTAGAAGTATCTTTCAGAGTTCCGTCGGCATTAAATGCTGCACTCAGGTCCGCAACCACCTTTTTGTCGGCCTTGGTCTTTAACTGTTTACCATCCCACTCATAAGTATCGCCGGCAAATGTTACCGGTGTCTGAAGTGTCTGGGTAGAGTTGTCTCCAAATTTCACTTTGGAGATATCAATCTCTGCTCCGGTGGAATCCAGCAGTTTCGTCAATTCCATACTGTATTCATTGCTGGCGGTTCCGCCGGACTGCTTAAAGGTAAACTTTGCAGTATAGCTGTAACCTCTTGCATCGAAGAAGTTCAGGTTGACTGTTTTACCGTTGGCACTGGTCACATCCTTGTCATTCTGATCCAGGATTCCGGAGATATTCGCTTTTGTGGTAGCCTCAGGGGGATAAGTCATATTCGCAGAACTCATAATACGCAGTGCAGTTACAGTATCCTGCTTGATGTTGCCTGTGGTCTTATCCACGCCCCAACCCATAACATTGTAACCGGTGCTGGTCATTGCCAGGTTACCGGCACCATCTACATAGAAAGAGCCGTCTCTGGTGAAGAAATTCTCGGAGCCGTTGCTGACTACGAAGAAGTTGTCTCCGGTGATCATGATATCAAAGGGGTTACCGGTAGACTGTGCGGAACCCTGCGTGGTAATGGCAGTGTTAATAGCACCTGCCTTAACGCCCAGACCGATCTGTTTGGCATTGGTACCGCCGACACCGGTGGTGGCGTTGGCACCGCTGGCCTTCTGTGTGGTCTGGCTCATCAGTTCACTGAAAGTCATGGAACTGGATTTGTAAGCTGTTGTGTTGACGTTGGCAATATTATTACCGATTACGTCCATTCTGATCTGGTGTGTTTTCAGTCCTGCTACACCAGAATACAATGATCTCATCATAGTGCTTGTTCCTCCTGTGTTCGGAACCGTACTCTTTCTCTGTCATTCAAAAGAGTGTAACCTCCGTTAAGGTCCGGTCTACATAATTACGGCTCCGTTAATATTTGTAAATACATTTTCTTCGGTCTCTCTGCTGTCCATCGCAGTGACTACGGTCTTATTGGGTACATTCACAATAAATGCCAGATCGTCCACGATCACCAGAGAATCCCTGATTCCCTTCTGTCCCGCTTTTTGCGCTCCGTCGTTCAAGCGTTCCAGCTGTGCATCGGTCAATTCAATGCCTCTGTCTGCCAGCCGCACCGTAGCATGTTTGGAAAATTTCAGTTGCTCGTTACTTTTGCTCTGTAAGATTTCCTGGAATGATACCAGATTTTCCTGTGCTGCTTTTACGGTCTTACGGCTGTTGTTTAAATACTGATTTGCCAGCTGGTCAATGGACAGAAAACTGTTTTTCTGAATATCCATATTCAAACACCCCTCTGTGTCAGCCGCTTACTTATTGTTCTATGCTTCTTCGGTACCCTCTGTCTTCTCCGTACTCTCGGAATCCTTTTCTTCGGCTTTTTCTTCCGCCTTACGGATCTCCTTCAGTCTCTCGATGTACTTATTCAGACTGGTTACGGTATCTTTGGCCAGGAAGGATTTCTCATAATCACTCATCTTGTTGTATTCCTTCTCCAGCTCATCAATGCTCTCACCATCCGTAGAATCAATGCCGTTTACATTAGGAAGCTTGTTCAGCTTTACCGTAAAGTTATATGCCTTGTTATACGCATCCAGATAATTCGCATCCACAATGGAATCCAGATCATCGATGGAGTACTTCTTCTCATTGATGTAGAGGTATGCTTTGTTGTTCTCATAGGACACATAATCTACTCTGCCCTGTACCAGTTTGGTATCTCCGGAGGATGTGGTGGTCTTGATGTAGACCTCCTTGCCTACCAGTGAGCTTGCTCTCTGTAAGTCCATGCTGCTGGACATATTCTGCATCTGCTCTACCTGTGAGAACTGTGCGTACTGGGATATGTACTCGGTGTTGGATGTGGGTTCCAGGGGATCCTGGTACTTCATCTGCGCTACCAGAAGCTGTAAAAATGCTTCTTTGTCCATCCCGTTATTGCTTGATTTTGTAGATTTTTTCACAGAAGTCTGGGATGCGGTTTCTACGATCTTGCCGTTTTCTACGGGTGCAACTAATGCCATTTTCTTTTCTCCTTTCTGATATTTTTTATGCGGTGAAATCCACCGTATTGCCGTTCGCCGACATCATATCCGCTGCGATCCGGTCTTCTTCCGTCTGCGGTTCGTCCTCTGCGAACGCTGTGTTCAGATTGATCCTGCGGGTACGTCTTCTACCTACACCGGCTTCTGCTTCCCGGCTGCCGCTGCCATCTCTGCCCTGCTCCAAGTTCTGTTCGAATTGATGGGTCTGTACCGTAACTTCGATGGCTTCCACTTTAATGCCCTGCTCTGTGAAGTTTTCCTTCAGCTGAACCATCTGGCTCTCCAGTGCTGCCTTGACCGTCTCATTTTCTGTGATGAAGTTTGCCGTGACCACACCGTTCTTGGCTGCCATTTGAATGTGCAGGGTTCCCAGGCTCTGCGGATGCAGCTGCATTTCCAGATCAGAGCTGTCCGGCTTTACGGATACTTTCATATAATCCATGATCTGACGCATGATATCCTGTGTGTCTACTGGTCCTGCTTCCTCAGTCTGTGCTGTCTGCTGTAACTGTGTGAGGAAATTGCCTTCCTTCAGATTCTGTAACAGAAGATTGCCATGTTCGCCGTTCGCCGCATGTTCCTGTTTCTCACCAAAGTCTCCGGTTTTCTCTCCCTGCGTGTTCTGCGCTGCCTGATTTTCTAAAATTTCCGGCTCCTGCGTCGGGATTGCTGCCTCGCCCGTCTGGGATCCTGCTGCCGTATTCACAGCATCATCCATCTCCACGGTGATCACAGGTTCCGCCACAGTCTCCTGTGCGATCCCGGCAACTGTCTGCTGCCATTCTTCGGGAGCCAGCTTCAGGTCTTCCTGTGCCTGTCCCACAAGTTCATTCTGCAGATTCATGATTCCCTTTACATTGCCATACAGATTCTCATCCGTGAGCAGTGCAAATGAATCCTGTGCGCCGCTGATGTTCATAAGGAGTTCATTTAAGCTCGCGGGATCTGTCAGATCCATCTTGGTCATTCCCAGATCATCCATAATTCCCTGCAATTCTTCTTCGCTGATGGAAAAAGTCCCGGTGATCTGTCCGATCAGATTCTGTACAATGGTTCCCAACACTTCCTGCGCTTTCTCCAGGTCTTTTGCATCTGTCTTCTCGGTGTCCATTCCTTTGTCATCAGAAGCATGCACGAGATTGTCCCGCTGTCTGTCGCCGTTTTTTAAGGAATCACCTCTTCTGACATCACTGTGATCTGTACGGTTACGGTTATTCGTGCTCGCGTTTGCTGTCTGGGCACTGCTCTGGGTCTTATTCCATACTGCCTGGAAGCTGGTTCCCTCATTCTGCTTTGCTGCTGTCGTCAGATCCGGCATCTGCACATTGCTGCCGTTACCTACGCCCTTGATTGTCGTTCCTGCCATTTTTCCTCCTTTCCCAAGTCATCCTTTCCCTTTGTCAGGTAATTTGACCTGTAATTATACTACAAATTATTTATCGGAGCTTTCGCTTAATTTCTTAAGATTCCGGATCCATAATTTTTGTGATCTTTGCTGCCACTTCAGAATCCATAGCGCCTAAAATAGCACCTCTGTCATCTGCACTCATTACCTTCAGTATCCGTGCCGCCAGATCCAGATTGTTGGTCATCTTTTCAAAAATGGCCGCTGCCTGCTTCGGCTTCATGGACGAATATGCCGCTGCATAATCCTGCACTTCTTTACTCTCCTGCAACTGGGTTACTACCTGCTTATAGATATATTCTGCGGTTGCAGGATCCATGGATTCATAATATTTCTTATACTCTTCCGCACCCGGTCCCTTGTCAGAATAGACTACTTCGTCATAGAATTCCTTTTGGATACGCTGAAATTCCACCTGCTGATCCTCAAATTCTTTCAGTCGTAAGACTTCGGCTTTCAGCTGATCCAATTCCTCATCTTTGGCTGCGGATGCTGTCTGTGACTGCTCTAACTGTAACTCCAGACTCTTGATCTGATCCACTGCATCCTGTAAGCTGGTATAGCCACCGTAGGCGCTTCCATCCGTAGTCTCCGTAATGGAATTGCCGGGAAGGATTCTGTTAAGCACCGGAACATCTTTTAAAATAGGTGTCACCACAGAGCTTCCGAATCCGCCGATATCCAGCTTGATGACTGCACAGATCACAGCAATCCACAGAATTACAATCAATATGGTTGCACCGAACGTAAGCAGGCTGCTGCCTTCGCTCCCGTCGTCTAAAGCATCTTCCTGCTTTGCGATCTCTTTTGCCCGGCGTTTTGCTTCTTTACGCTGCGCCTGCTGCTCTTTTTTCAGTTTTTTCTTTTCCTCCGCCAGTTGTTTTCTCTCGTTATCCGTTGTCTGTTCTTCCGGAGTCTTTTCTCTTGCCATTTAAATTCTCCTGTTGTCTTGTTTACGCCTGCCTGGTCTTCTGCCCGTAGGTATAACTGGTCAGTTCATCGATTGCCTTGCTTTCCGCATGATTCTCTTCCTGTAAAAATGCCTCGAAGGCCTTTTCCCGCAGTGTCTCATGCATTTTTCTCTCTTTCATGGCTTCTGCCATACGTTCTCTGGCAGCCTCCACATTTTCTTTGGCCTTTTCCACCCGGATTGTCTGCGTCGCCACAATACTGTCCATTTTAAGCAGTGCTTCTTTGTTCTCTTCAATGGCACGCAGATCCAGTTTTCCATTTAAGAGACCCGCAGACTGTGCTTCGTACTCTCTTCTGCGTGCTTTCAGCCGTTCCAAATGTTCGATTTCCACATTTAATGCCGCCTGCGCCGTTCCGAATTCCTGCTTTGCCTGCGTTTCCATTTTTTCTTTGATATTCAGAATGTTCTGCAGGGAGTATCTGAACTTTGCCATTTATCTCACCCCTGATCCGCAAATAGATCTTCTAACATCTGCACCGTCTCTTCAAAGGTAAACTTTTCTTCTGTGCCCTGGCACAGGAAGCCGTTCACGGCATCGATCCGGGAGATTGCATAGTCAATGTTAGGATTGCTGCCCTTTTTATAAGCACCGATGTTAATCAGGTCTTCCGCTTCATTATAGGTTGCCAGTACATTTTTGAGCTTATTGGCTGCCTGCTTATGTTCCCTGGTAGCGATCTGACTCATGCATCTGGAAATACTCTGTAAAATATCAATCGCCGGATAATGGTTTTTATGTCCCAGTTTTCTGTCTAACATAATATGACCATCTAAAATACTTCGCGCCGTATCCGTGATCGGTTCGTTGAAATCATCGCCGTCTACCAAAACGGTATACAGACCGGTGATGGACCCGACCGACGCTCTTCCGGCGCGCTCTAAAAGCTTCGGCATCTCGGAATACACACTGGGGGGATATCCCCTGGTCACCGGCGGTTCTCCGCTGGCCAGTCCGATCTCTCTCTGTGCCATGGAAAATCTGGTCAGTGAGTCCATCATCAGAAGAACATCCTTCCCCTGATCTCTGAAGTATTCTGCGATAGCGGTAGCTGTCTTCGCCGCCTTATTACGTTCCAGCGCCGGTCTGTCGGAAGTCGCCACGACTACCACTGATCTGCGCATACCTTCCTCGCCTAAGTCTCTCTCTATGAATTCCCGGACCTCTCTGCCACGCTCGCCGATCAGCGCAATGACATTGATGTCTGCCTTGGTATTTCTGGCAAACATACCCATCAACGTAGACTTTCCAACACCGGAGCCGGCGAAAATACCGATTCTCTGCCCCTTGCCGACAGTGATCATACCGTCCACCGCCTTTACCCCCAGGGGGAGCACCTGATCAATGATCTCTCTGGACATAGGATCCGGCGGTGCCGCTTCCACAGGATAAGCAGCTCCGTTAATGGTCTCTCCGTCAATGGGAATGCCCAGTCCGTTTACCGTCTTACCAAGCAGCTTGTCGCTTACTGTCACCTTCAGAGGTGCGTCCGTATTCTCCACCACGCAGCCCAGTCCGATACCATCCACGGAATCATAGGGCATGAGCAGGGTCTTTTTGTCACGAAAACCCACCACTTCTGCCATGATCGGCTTCGTTCCTTCCGTCTCCGGGAGAATCCTGCACAAATCTCCCAGCTTAGAATCCGGTCCTGCGGATTCTATGGTCAGTCCCACCACATTCACTACTTTTCCGAGCTTACGATAGAAGGTTTTATCCGCTACTTTATTATATTTTTCAAAATTAATGTTCTTTATGACCATTTGTCAGCCTTCGTAAGATAGCAATTTTAATTTCTGACGCAGTTCTGCAAGCTGTGTTCCCAGTCCGCAGTCGAAGATACCACCCTCTGTCTCGATCAGGCATTCTCCCTTGCCCAGTGTCATATCTTCTATGATCTCCACGGATGCATTCGGTGACACTGCCTGGGCAGTAATCTGCTTTTTCTGCATGCTGACATAAGGATAATCTTCCTTGGACACATGAATCAGAAAACTCTTGTTATCCTCTGTGTTTCTCATGGTTGCAGAGATCAGATAACACAGAACCTCTCTGTAAGAATGCAGATCTACATGAAAAATATGCTCGTATATACCGGTGATGGTATCTACGAACTTCGGTTCCAGTTCATCTATCATTTTCTGATATTCCGCATCCAGTCCGGCTGTCTTTTCCCTGTACTCAGCTTCCCTCTGTGTCTGTATGCGGTCTGCCTGTTCCTGTGCTTCGGCCAGTCCCTGTTTCCTTGCCTGTTCTAACACCGCCTGCTTCTCGGACTCCGCCTGTGCCCTTGCGTCCTGTAAAATGCTTTCCGCCCGGGCTTTTGCCTCCTCTACGATCTGCGCGGCCTGTGCTTCAGCATCTTCCCGCAGCTTCTGTAAATCTTCTCCTGCCTTGATCACATTCCCACAGTTCTGCGGTTCCACTTCGGGCTCTTCCGTATCTGCCACCAGGGCATCCACTTTATCTGCCGCAAGACCGGAGACAAAGCCCTCCGTTTTTGTCTGCTGCATTTTTGCAGACAGTTCCTGAATCCGCTTTGCCACCAGATCATTGGTATTGATCACTCTGGTATCGTCTTCCGAAAGCTTGGTAAATCCACGTTTTAACAGATTACTAGACAACGATCTCGTCACCTCCGCCTCTGGAAATGATGATCTCACCGGAATCCTCCAGCTTACGGATAATATTGACGATCTTCTGCTGTGCTTCCTCTACATCCTTCATACGGACAGGTCCCATGAATTCCATATCTTCCTTGATCATAACCACCAGACGTTTGGACAGGTTATTGAAGATCGCATTCTGTACCTGTTCGTTGGCGCCCTTCAGTGCCACTGCCAGATCGTTATTGTCCACATCACGCAGCACACGCTGAATTGCTTTGTCGTCCAGTAAAAGGATATCCTCGAACACAAACATTTTTTTGCGGATCTCGTCTGCCAGTTCCGGCTCCTCGATCTCCAATGTCTCCATGATATGCTTCTCGGTACCGCGGTCTACGGTATTCAGAATATCTACCACTGCATCGACACCACCGATAATGGTATAGTCCTGATTCACCAGACTTGCCAGCTTGGATTCCAGTACCTTTTCCACTTCTTTGATGACATCGGGACTGGTACGATCCATAACAGCAATACGTCTTGCCACTTCTGCCTGACTGTCGGGAGGCAGTGCAGAGATGATCAGTGCTGCCTGACTGGGAGCCAGATAGGACAGGATCAGGGCTATGGTCTGCGGATGCTCATCCTGAATGAAGTTGATCAGCTGGCTGGCATCGGTCTTACGCACAAATTCGAAAGGCTTCACCTGCAGAGACGCAGTCAGCTTACCGATAACATCCATTGCCTTGTCGGTGCCCAGTGCCTTCTCCAACAGTTCCTTCGCATAATTGATACCGCCCTCGGCAATATACTGCTGTGCCAGACAAACTTCATAAAATTCGTTAATCACTTCTTCCTTCACCTGGGGGGTTACGCTTCGGGTATTGGCAATCTCCAGGGTCAGTTCCTCGATTTCTTCCTCTTTTAAGTGTTTAAAAATTCCGGCGGATCTCTCCGGTCCCAATGCGATCAAAAGGATTGCTGCTTTCTGCACCCCCGATATTCCGCCTTCTGCTTTTGTCCTTGCCATAGTTACTCCGTTTCTTAGTTCCAGTCCTCGTTCAGCCAGTTACGCAATAATGCTGCTGCGGATTCCGGATTCTCATCTACGAATTTCTCGATCATCTTACGTGTCTCGGATTTGGATTCCACATCGATATCTTCCAGTTCCGACTCAGGAGTGGATTGCAGCATATTTTCCACAGATACTTCCTCTTCCTGCTGTACCGCCTGTCTGGTGCGCATGCTGTGCAGTACCACAAAGGCTAACAGTCCGAGAATCAGTACTAACATTACTATGCTGAGTATGTTCTGTACACTGACAGGCTTACTCTCCTTGTCATAAAAGATCGGGCTTTCATAAGCAATGATCGTAATCTTATCTTCGCTGATGCCGGTGGCATTTGCTACCAGGCTGTACATGTCCTGATCCACATCGATCTTTTTGTCTGCACTGTTCTGGGATTTGTATTCGTCCCATGTTGTGCCATCCAAAAGTCCCTGTCTCTTCACATCCTCGTAATGGACCTCCCGGTAAGTGATGGCCGCAATAGAGATGGAAGAATTCGTATAATTGATCCCCCCTGCCGGAGTTACGGTGTTCGTAATAGACTCGTTGGGCAGGTAATCTCTGCTCGTCTCGGAAGTGGACGAAGAGCTGTTATTGCTGTCCGGTGATACATAGGTGGTATTACCGCTCTCGCCGTTGGAGGTAGTACCGGGTACTCCGCCACCGTCATTGGTATTCTCACTCTCATAGGTCTCCTCATGAGAAAGCATACCCTCTGTTCTGTCGGAGTTTGCATAATATTCTTTTACGGTCTCTTCGTAATCGGAGAAATCCATGCTCAGATGGCTGGTAACTGCCGCATCGTTATACTGCTTGGTTCCCAGCAGCACCTTTTTTACCTGATTGGCGATCATAGACTCCGCCTGATTCTGCAATTCCTGCATGGAATTGGCAATACCCGCGGAGCTGTAATCATCCCCGCCTGCAAACAGCAGGTTGGAATCTGTATCCATGATCGTAATATTCGCCGTAGTGTCATTTCGCAGCCAGGTAGCCACACATTTTGCCAGTGCTGCCGCATTGGCGGAAGTAAAGGTTCCGTCCAGTTCCAGCTGAATGAACGCAGAAGCCTCTTCCTTCTGTGCTGCCAGCGTTCCGTTATCCTTTGGAAAGCTCAAATGCACTTTAGCGGATTTTACGGCACTCTGTGCCTCTATGGTCTGGGTGATGTATTTTTCCAGATAGGAATTGTAAAGTCTCTCCTTGTCAGTAGCAGTCGTAGACATACTGTTGCCCAGATAATCGCTCAGTTTCAATTCATCCGGCATGTATCCCGCAGATCCGAGTGCCAGATTTGCCGCACTCTGTTTGCTGCTCTCTACATCGATCTTCAGTCCATCATTGGATTCTCTGTGTCCGATCCCCGCGCTATCCAGAGTGGATATGATCTCTGACGCCTGTGCGGTGGTCTCACAGGTGATCAGCCGGACATACTGTGGTTTGGTCATGACGTACATGATGATCGCAAATGCGAAAATCACGACCGCAGCAGCTCCGATAATGATGCTCTTCTGTCTGGTCGTGAACTTGTTCCACCATTCCAGTATTTTTGCAGGTATTTCTTTTAATCTGTCTGCCATTGCAGCTCTCTCCTCTTATGTCAAGATTAACTTCTGCCTGATCAGATCTGGATCTGCATCAGTTCCTTGTATGCCTCCATCACCTTATCGCGGATAGCTACCGTATACTGCAGTGCGGTAGATGCCTTCTCCATGGCAATGGTAAGATCATGAGTGTTGTCCGTCTCACCCAGTGCAAAACGGATCTTCTCATTCTCGGCATCCGAGAGATAGCTGTTGGTTGTCTTTACGTTGTCAATAGCTGTATTCAGAAAAGCTTCGAACATTGTGCCCTCTGCCTTTTTCTCCTTCTCTGCCAGCATTCCGGTCAAAGAGGTGGGAGATACACTGGCGGTACCATTTACACTATTCAAAGCGGTAATTGCGGAAATATCCATTTTAATAAACCATGTCCTTCCTTACATGTATTGCGGCTTTTGTATCCGGCAGCCGCCTAAGGGATCCGTCAGATTACTGACCGATCTCAAGACCTTTTAGTGCCATGGACTTGCTGGCATTAAATGCCGTAGAGTTCGCCTCGTAGGATCTGCTGGCATCGATCAGGTCTGTCATCTCGGTGATAATATTCACGTTGGGATAGGTCACATAACCGTTCTCATCCGCATCCGGATGGGAAGGATCATATACCATATTCATCTCCGTTGTGGTGTCCTCGAAGACCTGACTCACTTTAACACCGCTGCCGGTATAGCTGCTCTTCACATCATGGAACACCTGACTGAAGGTCTGCTGCTGATTCTTCTGCTGAAAAGTAACGATCTTACGGCGGTAAGGGGTACCATCTTCGGTTCTCGTGGTATTGGCGTTGGCAACGTTTTCAGAGATCACGTCCATACGCAGTCTCTGTGCGGTAAGTCCCGACGCCGTAACATCAAATGCTGAAAACATACTCATACGCTATTCCTCACTTCATCACTGTCTGTAAATTGGTAAATTCCTGATTAATACTGCTGATCAATCCTTGATATTTTAGCTGATTCTCCGCCAGCATTACATTTTCGTTCTCAATATCCACATTGTTGCCGTCCAGGCGGTAGGAATAATTGGCATAATCCACATACGCTCTGCCACGGAGTCTGCTTAAGTTAATATTGCTGACCTTCTCGTCCATGGACTCATACCGGTTGTTCCCCAGTGCCTTCTGCAGTACTGATTCAAATGCCACATCCTGTCTCTTGTAGCCCGGTGTATCCACGTTTGCAATATTATTGGAAATAGCTTCGTTGCGTTGCCATGCAGCATCCGCTGCACGATTTAAAACATTGATATAATCAAACGCGTTTGTCTGTATCATACTACCTCACATTCTGCTGTTCCTTAGGGAATCGATAAAATCGCCTAGGAACCGCTTCTACCATACCCACACTACTTTATTATAAAGTATTTCGACAAAAACACAATACTAAAATAAGAGAAGAGACCATTTTTCGCAATAGTCTCTTCTTCCTAATCTGTCATTATTTTCGTATTTTTGCTTAATTCCGGCCGTTCTGACGCTTTAATTCTTCAATCTCATCAAACACGGCATCGTTCAACACCTTGATATATGTTCCCTTCATGCCGGAGGATCTGGACTCAATAACGCCGGCACTTTCAAACTTTCTTAAGGCATTGACAATGACGGATCTGGTAATACCGACTCTGTCGGCGATCTTGCTGGCTACCAGGATTCCTTCCATACCGTTTAATTCATCGAAGATATGGGTAATGGCTTCCATCTCCGAGAAAGACAGGGTGCTGACTGCGGATTTCACAACCGCTACCTTACGACTCTCTTCCGCACTCTCTTCGTTCACTGCCCGGAGCATTTCCAGTCCCACCACGGTGGTCCCGTACTCGCAGAGAATAATATCGTCAATGTCATACTGTTCGTTGCACTTATAAATAAAGAGTGTTCCCAGTCTCTCACCGGCGATCTCGATAGGAGTGATGATCGCCTGGAACTTTCTCGTATCGATATTCTCGAAGCCCAAAGTCTCCAGATTGACATTCTCCTTCGTGGATAACACACCAAGCAGTCTCTCATTTAACATTGGATCGATAAATCCGCCGATATTGTCATCCAAAAGCTCTGTAATGGGTTCGATCCCGTCGGATTTACCTACTCCCAACACCTTACCCTTCCTGCTGATTACCAGTACATTGGAATTCAGGATCTCGCGCATTACCTTACAGATATCGCTGAATACCACTTTGCTGGAGTTGTTATTGTGTAACAATTTACCGATCTTACGTGTCTTGTCCAACAATTGTACGCTGCTCATCTATCTTCCTCCGTTTACACATACTACGAAACTACGAGATGTTATGCACATTGTAGCACATGTAATTTCAGATTACAATGGAAATAGCGCTAATTTATGAGAAAATTCTGACAGTATATAAAACTACTTCTCTTCCGTCGGTTTATTTTTTACATAACCACATTGTTCGTCCATGCAGACCAGCTTGTTACCTTTTTCCAGTAGCAGCTTACCACAACGGGGGCATTTCTCCCCCGAAGGCTTCTGCCATACCATGAAATCACATTCCGGATTATCGATACATCCGTAATATCTTCTGCCCTTCTTGGTCTTCTTCATGACAATATCTTTGCCGCACTTGGGACATGCCACGCCAATCTTCTCGAAATAAGGCTTGGTATTGCGGCACTCCGGAAATCCGGGGCATGCCAGGAATCTGCCGTGAGGTCCGTATTTGATCACCATGCGTCTGCCGCACAGTTCACAGACTTCATCGGATTCTTCATCTGCGATCGTCACCTCTGCCAGATCTTTCTCAGCTTTTTTCACTGCTGCATCCAGATCCGGATAGAAGTTCTCCACAATGGTCTTCCACTTCACGGTGCCTTCTTCCACGCCATCCAGTAAGGTCTCCATATTGGCGGTAAAATTTACATCCACGATGGCAGGGAAGGCTTCCTTCATCATATGATTGACCACTTCCCCCAGCTCCGTTACATAGATATTACGATTCTCCTTGGTAATATATCTTCTGGCGAGAATCGTGGTGATGGTAGGTGCATAGGTACTGGGACGTCCGATGCCCAGTTCTTCCAGGGCACGCACCAGACTTGCCTCGGTATAATGTGCGGGCGGCTGGGTAAAGTGCTGCTTCGGATCAAAATTTAAAAATTCCAGTACACTATTCTCATCCAGGTTGCCACCCAGTACATTTTCCTCGTCCTTATCTTCTTCCTGGGTATAGACACTCATAAAACCGTCAAAGCGCATTTTCGATGCTGCCAGAGTGAAGATCCGGTTCTTTGCCTGGATCTTTACAGAGGTGGTATCATACTGTGCCGCACTCATGCGGCTTGCTACAAAACGCTTCCAGATCAGCTGATACAGCCGGAATAAATCTCTCGGAAGCTGCTCTTTGATAGCAATGGGCATACGGTTTAAATCCGTAGGGCGGATGGCTTCGTGGGCATCCTGGATCTTCTGACCGTTCTTTTTTTCTGAATTTGCGGCAGTCTTGTACTTTTCACCGTAATGTGCGTCGATGAACTGCTCAGCCTGTGCTTCCGCTTCTTCCGATACACGGGTGGAATCGGTACGCAAGTAGGTGATCAGACCTACCGTACCTTCTCCCTTGATATCCACACCTTCGTATAACTGCTGTGCCAGACGCATGGTCTTCTGAGTGGAGAAATTCAGCACCTTGCTGGCTTCCTGCTGTAAGGTGGATGTAGTAAACGGAAGGGGTGCCTTCTTCACACGCTCGCCGTGTCGAACTTCCTTCACTTCGTATTTGGCGCCCTTCAGGGAATTCATGATCTCATCAGCTTCTTCCTTGCTGCCGATCCCCTGCTTTTTCTCCGTAGTTCCGTAATATTTTGCGCAGATGGGCTTTTTCTCACCCTTTACTTTCAGATTCACATCCAGGGACCAGTACTCCTCCGGAATGAAGGCATTGATCTCATCCTCTCTGTCGCAGATGATCCGCAGAGCCACAGACTGCACGCGGCCGGCACTTAAGCCTCTCTTGATCTTCGCCCACAGAATAGGGGAGATCCGATAGCCTACCACGCGGTCTAACACACGTCTCGCCTGCTGGGCATCTACCAGATTCATATCAATCTCTCTGGCATGCTTTAAGGATTCCTTCACCGCACTTTTGGTGATCTCATTAAAGGTGATACGATATACTTTTTTATCTTCCAGTTTCAAGGCATAGTATAAATGCCAGGAAATGGCCTCTCCCTCACGGTCCGGGTCGGTTGCGAGATAGATCTTCTCTGCTTTCTTCACTTCTTTACGTAAGGATGCCAGCAGATCTCCCTTGCCGCGGATCGTAATGTATTTCGGTTCATAGTCATGTTCCACATCAATTCCCAGCTGACTCTTGGGCAGGTCCCTCACATGCCCCTGGCTGGCCATAACCTCATAATTCGCTCCCAAAAATTTTTTGATTGTCTTCACCTTCGCCGGTGACTCAACAATTACTAAATATTTTGCCATATATGCTCCCATCCATCCGTTTTCGCGGATATACGGCTTTCGGTTCCCGCCTCTTTGCCGTAATTTCCCCATGATTTGAGTAATCGTGAACCACTATACAACAAAAAAATGGGAATGGCAAGAAAAATTTATAAAAAAAAGAGCCAAAAAGCAATCATTTCTGCTCTTCGACACTTTTCAGGGTTGGGCTATTCTATTAAAAGAATAAGCAGCTGATAGGGGAATCGAACCCCTGTTTTCGCCGTGAGAGGGCGACGTCTTAACCGCTTGACCAATCAGCCATAGGTTACTTACGAACCTTGTTCAGTATAATACATTTATTTGAAAATTGCAAGTATTTTTTGAAAAATTTCTACAATTTTCAAAGAGCAGCTGATAGGGGAATCGAACCCCTGTTTTCGCCGTGAGAGGGCGACGTCTTAACCGCTTGACCAATCAGCCACAAAAGCAGTACTTGCATAGTATAATCGAGTTGTCGAAAAAATGCAAGAGGTTTTTTAAAAAATTTTGCGCGGCTCATCTTTTGCTTCATGGATCGGGCGCTCAGCTCATGGGGCAACAGAAGCGGTGCTTTGTGTGCAAGCACCCACGCCCCGTTTCTGTTGTCCCATGGCTGAACTGTTACACCAGATCGAAGATGCTGATCTGATTGGACTCGGGCAGGTCTCCTAATAATCCTAACGAATCCATAAGGTCAATTATCGTCTTGGAAACCTTAGTTCTTTGACGAAAATCATCCTTGGACAGAAAGGGACCGTCTTTTGCCGCTTCCACGATGGCATCTGCCGCCTTCTCTCCCAGTCCGTCAATACTGTTCAGGGAAGGCATCAGCTTCCCATCCACGATCTGGAACGATCTGGACTGGGCCCGGAAGATATCAATAGGCTCAAACTCAAAGCCTCGCGCATACATCTCCTGTACGATACGCATATCGCCCATAGCATCTTTTTCCTTATTAGAGAGAGTATCCTGTCGTTTTTTGTACTCTGCCATCACGCTCTCCAAGTGTTTCTGCCCCTGACACATGATCTCGTAGGAAAATGCCTTGGCGCGGATACTGAAAAACGCACCATAATAAGCTAACGGATAATGGATCTTGCAATAAGCGATACGCCATGCCATCATAACGTACGCCGCCGCATGTGCCTTCGGGAACATATACTCGATCTTCTGGCAGGATTCGATATACCACTGGGGTACGTCATGCGCCAGCATATCCGCTTTCCATTCTTCCCACATGGCACATTTTCCCTTCGCCACCATACCCTTACGTACTGCCTCCATGATCTTGAAGGACTTCTCCGACTCCACGCCCATCTGGATCAGATACAGCATGATATCATCACGGGTACAGATTGCCGTGGAAATGGTCGCCACGCCGCTCATGATCAGATCCTGTGCATTGCCCAGCCATACGTTGGTACCGTGGGACAGACCGGAGATACGCACCAGATCGGAAAACGCTTTGGGCTTCGCATCGATAACCATCTGCATAGCAAAGTCCGTACCGAACTCCGGAATGCCTAATGCTCCTAACTTTGTTCCACCGATCTGTTCCGGGGTGATGCCTAACGCGTCCGTGTTCTGGAACAGGCTCATAACATCCTGTCCATCCAGCGGGATCGTCAGAGGATCTCTCCCCGTCAGATCCTGCAGCATACGGATCATGGTAGGATCATCGTGTCCCAGAATATCCAGCTTCAACAGGTTATGATCGATGGAATGGTAGTCAAAGTGTGTCGTTATGGTATCCGTGGTCATATCATTCGCGGGATGCTGCACCGGGGTAAAGGAGTTGATATCCTGTCCGAGCGGCAGCACGACGATTCCACCTGGATGCTGACCGGTACTTCGCCGCACTCCGGTACATCCGGAAGCAATACGGTCGATCTCGCTGGTCCGCTTATGAATGCCACGTTCTTCAAAATAATTCTTCACATAGCCGAAGGCGGTCTTATCCGCCAGGGTTGCAATGGTTCCGGCACGGAAGGTCTGACCCGCACCGAAAATAACCTCCGTGTATTTATGCGCTTTGGACTGGTACTCACCGGAGAAGTTCAGGTCGATATCCGGCTCCTTATCTCCCTTGAATCCCAGGAATGTCTCGAAAGGAATATCAAAGCCATCCTTATGAAGCTTCTCTCCACACACCGGGCACACCTTGTCCGGCATATCGATTCCCGCTTTACCGGCGTAGGCTTTGACCTCTTCACTGTCGAAATCCACATAATGGCACTTGCTACAATAATAATGGGGGCTTAAGGGATTGACCTCCGTGATTCCCGCCATGGTCGCCACGAAGGAGCTTCCTACGGATCCACGGGAACCTACCAGATATCCATCCTCCACCGACTTCCATACCAGCTTCTGCGCAATGATATACATTACGGCAAATCCGTTTTTGATAATGGAATTCAGTTCCTTCTCCAGTCTTGCTTCTACGATCCTGGGCAGATTGGGTCCATAGATCTCATGGGCCCTATTATAGCAGATCTCCGTCAGTGTCTTATCACTGTCCGGGATGACCGGGGGACATTTATCCGGACGCACCGGCGCAATGGTCTCGATCATATCGGCGATCATATTCGTATTGGTAATGACGATCTCTTCCGCCTTGTCACTGCCCAGATAGGAGAACTCTTCCAGCATCTCCTCCGTAGTATGTAAATACAGCGGGGCCTGATCATCCGCATCATCAAACCCCCGTCCTGCCATGATGATACGACGGTAGATTTCATCCTCCGGATCCAGGAAATGCACATCGCAGGTAGCTACCACCGGCTTATGGAACTGCTCTCCCAGCTCCACAATCCTGCGGTTGATATTCTGAATATCCTCGACAGAATTCACATTTCGGACACGCTCCGAAGCGATCATGAACTTATTGTTGCCGCAGGGCTGAATCTCCAAATAATCATAGAATTTTACCAGCCTTGCGATCTGCGCATCCGACTGCCCGTCAAGCAATGCCCGGTACAGTTCTCCCGCCTCACAGGCACTTCCTAAGATCAATCCTTCCCTGTACTTCATCACCAGACTCTTGGGAATCCTGGGATGTTTGTTAAAATAGGTCAGGTGTGACTGGGACACCAGTCGGTAGAGATTGATGCGTCCCAGATCATTTTTTGCCAAAATAATGGCATGGTAGGAGGGCATTTTTTTCACAGCATCCACACTGGATGCCCCCAGTGCATTGACTTCCGTCAGATTATGGATATCCTGCTCCTCCAGCATTTTAATAAATTTCACAAAAATATGTGCCGTACACTCTGCATCATCCACGGCTCTGTGATGGTTCTCCAGAGATATCCCCAAAGTCTTCGCTACCGCATCCAGGGTATGCTTTGACTGATTCTTCAACAGTACTCTGGAGATGCCCACGGTATCCACATAGGTAAACTCCTGCGGATATCCCAGTCTTCTGCAATTCTCCATAATAAAGCTCATATCGAAGCTGGCATTGTGTGCCACCATGATACAGCCCTCACAAAACTGCAAAAATTGCGGCAGGATCACATCGATCTGCGGATAATCCATAACATCCTCATCCCGGATACTTGTCAGCTTCTCAATTTCAAAAGGAATGGGTACATCCGGATTGACGAAAGTGGAAAAACGATCCACGATCTCACCGCCGGACACCTTGACCGCACCGATCTCGATGATCCGGTTATTCACCGGAGAGAACCCTGTGGTCTCGATATCGAACACCACATAATCCTCGTGCAGACTCTGTCCCTTATCATTGGTCACGATCTCCTTCAGATCATCTACCAGATAAGCCTCCACACCATAGATAATTTTGAAAAAATCCTGCTTGTCCGGATTCTCGTCTCCGGCATCCTTACGTTTGCCCTTTTCCGCCTTCCACAGATCGTCCCAGACATGATTGGCATCGGTAAAACTCTGTACCACGCCGTGATCTGTGATGGCGATGGCACGATGTCCCCATTTATAGGCACGTTTTACGATATCTTTGGCTTCCGAGACACCATCCATATCACTCATTTTGGTATGGCAGTGCAGTTCCACACGTTTTCGGGCGGAAGTATCCATTCTTGTATTAGTAAAATCAGGGATCTTCTTGATTCCGGCGATGGAGCCGATGGCAAGCTCATGGTCAAACTTATCCATCATGCAGATTCCCTTTACCTTTAAAAAGACTCCCGGCTTAATATCCCCTGTCACTTCCTTCACCTGTTCCGTACGCACGAACATCTTGATGGTCATGGTATCGGTAAAATCGGACATATTGAAGATAATGATGGTCTTCTCATTCTTAATATCCCTGGTATCCACGGACAGTACTTTTCCACGGATGGTCACTTCACCCATATCACCGATCAGTTCCTCGATCTTCATGGCTTCCTCTTCAAAATCTCTGCCATAGATCACATCGGGATTGTCCGATCTCTTCAGGGCACCTTTTTCAAAATTGCCACCCTTACGAAACTCTCCTTTTTTAAATTCGCCACGCTTGAATTCGCCACGGCCGCCCCCCTGGAAGCTTTTGGTTACGCCACCTGCCGGTTCGCTTTTTGCCTTGTCGGAATTGTCTGCCTTTTTTGGTTCCGGGCTCTGTGTATTTTCCTGCTCCTTGTTCTGTGCAGGCGCTGTGCTGTCCACAGCCTCTTCCTTCCTGCCTCTGGTGCGGCTGTAGATGGCGTCTACCTTCATGCGGATCTTGGCTTCCTCTTCCTCCTTGAATCTTCCGATTTCTTTTTCCACATAGGCTGCATGTATCTTCACAGAGAATCCACAGCGTTCCACCAGTATCTTCTCAAGGATCTGTAATATCTCTCCTTCCATACTGCGGTTCAGCACCGTATCCTCCATCGTTATCAGCATTTCATTCTCCGCAGGATACTCGATCTTGGCCGTCTTCAAGGCGTTGTACTGGATATGACTGTATTCCCGAAATTCCTCCAAAATACTTTCTTTATAGATATCCATCAGCTTTTCCGGATTGTATTGGGAAGAAAGTTCAAATTTTTCGTATATTTTTACTGTCAGATTGGCATCCGGAAACAACTGCTTTTTAATCTCCTGTTCCGCGGTCCAGATATCTGTTTTTTGAATCAGACGGGTACTTTTTAAATACACCCGAAGAAAGTCTCTGCGCTTTGTCGCCGAGACTCTCTCTACCTCTGTCTGACCCATCAGGTCATGAATATCCGTATTCAACTGTAAATTCGGAAATACTTCAAAAAAAGGTTTACTCATCTATTTTAACTCCAATGATCCAATTCCTCTTTTAAGGCGGGGAGCAGCTGATCCTCCGGAAGCTTTTTCACGATCTCACCATGTTTGATCAACAGTCCTTCTCCGATACCTCCCGCTACTCCCAGATCCGCTTCCTTCGCTTCTCCGGGTCCGTTCACTACGCAGCCCATTACCGCCACCTTAATATCTAACGGATAATCCTCCACCAGCTTTTCCACCCTGGTCGCCAGTCCGATCAGGTCGATCTGGGTTCTGCCACAGGTAGGGCAGGATACGACTTCGATGCCGCCCTTTCTGAGTCCCAGGGTACGCAGGATCAGCTTCGCGGACTTGATCTCCTCCACCGGATCTCCGGTCAGGGATACACGGATCGTGTCACCGATGCCCTGGCTTAAGATCAGGGACAGACCAATGGCAGATTTGATATTGCCGCTGTTGACTGTACCGGACTCGGTAATGCCCACATGCAGCGGGTATACTGTCTTCCCTGCCAGCAGTTCATGGGCTTTCACGCACATTAATACATCCGAAGACTTGATACTGATGACCAGATTGTCATATCCTAAGTCTTCGATCATGTGCACCTTATCCAGTGCGCTCTCCACAATGCCCTCGGCTGTCACACCACCGTATTTCTCTATTAACGGCTTCTCCAGGGAGCCGCTGTTGACACCGACACGTATGGGGATATTCCGCTCCTTCGCCGCATCCACCACAGCCTTCACCCGCTCCGTACTTCCGATATTGCCGGGGTTGATACGGATCTTGTCCGCACCGTTCTCGATGGCTGCCAGAGCCATACGGTAGTCAAAATGAATATCCGCCACCAGCGGAATATGAATCTGCTTCTTGATCTCACGGATGGCTGCTGCCGCCTCTAATGTGGGCACCGTACAGCGGATGATCTCACAGCCTGCCTTCTCCAGACGTAAAATCTGCTCCACCGTAGCCTTCACATCCTCCGTCTTCGTATTGGTCATGGACTGAATGGCGATCGGATTCCCGCCACCGATCTTCCTGCCTCCGATCTGTATCACTTTCGTATGCATTCTGTAAGTATCTTTATCGTTCATAAGGGGTACCTGACCTTTCTCATCATTCTCATGTATGACTATTACTATACCCCTTTTTTCAAAGCCTTGTCAATTCGCAGAAGTGCCAAAATACCCTGGGCTGCTTTGTCTCACATACCCGGAAAGTTCCAGCTCCATCAGTGCCCGGTGCAATGCGGCAATGTCAAGATATTCCCCCTTTTCCCACAGTTCTGCAAGAATCGTCTCCGCAGTCTTCGGCACGGGAGTCAGTCTCTCATACACCTTTTTCAGAGGCTCCTTCAATTGCAGATTTTTATTTTTTCTGTGCTTTTTCTTTCTTTTATAAATATCGCTCTCCGCAGGAAGCTCCTGTCTCTCTTCCCAGCTTTGCAAAAATTCCTCCAGAAACTGTTCCGGCGAAAGCATCACTCCCGCGCCCTGGTTTAGCAACCGGTTACAGCCATCACTGAGTCTGTCCGTGATCCTTCCCGGCACCACATACACATCTCTTCCCTGTTCCAATGCCATATCCACAGTGATCAGTGTCCCGCTCTTCTGCCTGGCTTCAATGACGATCAGCGCATCCGACAGTCCGCTGACGATACGGTTTCTGGGCGGAAAATATGCCGGCATGGCGCGGATCCCCGGCGCATAGGTGGAGAGCAGTCCTCCCTCCCTGCCCAGTTCTTCATACAATCTTCTGTTCTGGCTGGGATAGCAGATATCCACGCCGCATCCCAGTACCCCGTAGGAGGTGCCTCCCGCTGACAATGCCGCCTGCTGACTGATTCCGTCAATGCCTCTCGCCATACCGCTGATGACCTGGATTCTGTGTGTGCCAAGATACCTCCCCAGTTCCTCCGCCACATATCTGCCATACTCCGAACATTCTCTGGCTCCGATGACCGCCACCGAAGGAATGGTATCCTCCGGGAGCCGTCCTTTATAAAAAAATCCATACGGTGGATCCGGTATGGTCAATAACTTTTTCGGGAATCCTTCTTCCCAGGGAAACACCAAATGGATCTGTTTCTCTGCAAGCTGTGCATATTCCCGTCTCCATGCATCCTCTTTTTTCTGCCTGTCCATATACTCCGCAATGGATTCACTCACGCATTCTCTCCAACCGGTTACTCCTGCCTCATATATCCCCTGCGGTGAACCGAACCGCTCTTCGAGCTGCCCCGCACGTACCCCACCGATCATGGGAATGCTGCATAGAAAATACGCATACATTCTCTCTGTTTCCATCCTATTCATACCGTATCTATTCATACCGTATCTATTCCTTTCCTTCATCCCTTAATTCCAGTATTCCTCCGAAGTTCTGTAACAGGCTGCCTCCAGCAGATGATCCTTCGTGATCTCCTCATATCCCTCCAGGTCAGCGATGGTGCGCGCCGTTTTTAAGATCCTGTGATATGCCCTCGCACTTAAGGCAAGTGTATGATACATCTGTCCCATCACCTTTTTTTCTTCCGTTCCGAGCACACAGTATTTTTCCGCATCTGCGGAAGAGACATCTCCATTGAACCGGTAGTCGGTGCCTGCATATCGTTTTTCCTGCATTTTTCGTGCCGCACCTATTTTCTCCCGCATCTCTTCGCTGCTCTCTCCGGATCCGTTTTCCTGTAAATGCAGGATATCCACAGGCTGCAGCTCCACACACAGATCAATACGGTCTAACAGCGGTCCCGACACTTTTCCTAAGTATTTATCGATCTGTGGCTGTGTGCAGCGGCATTTGTTCCGATCCGGATAATATCCGCAGGGGCAGGGATTCATGGCTGCCACCAGCATAAAATCAGAAGGATAGGTGATCAGTCCCGCACTTCTTGCAATCTGTACCCTGCGTTCTTCCAGGGGCTGACGCATGCTGTCGAGCACCACCCTCTGAAACTGTGGGAGTTCATCCAAAAACAGCACCCCCCGATGCGCCAACGACACCATTCCCGGTCGCGGCACCGTCGCTCCTCCACCGATCAGAGCCGCCAGGGTAACATTTTGATGAGGTGCATAAAAAGGTCTCTCTGTAATCAGCGCCTGCTCCGGTGGCAGAAGCCCTGCCACACTGTAGATGCTGGTGACCTCCAGGCTTTCCTCCAGCGTAAGCGGTGGTAAGATTCCGGGAATCCTGCCGGCGATCATGGACTTGCCAACACCGGGTGGTCCCATCATTAACAGATTATGAAAGCCTGCTGCCGCGATCAGCGCACCTCTCCTGGCACTCTCCTGGCCCGCCACTTCCCGGAAATCCCCTCTTCTGTCTCCCCCGTTGCATTTCAGCAGATCCTCCGGACAGACTCTCGGTCTGTATATTTTCTCTTCATCCTCCCCTGGATGTAACAGTGCCGTAAACAGTTCTCCCAAATTCCCAACGCCCCATACTGTCACTCCCGGGATCACCGCTGCCTCCAGGGCATTTTCCCTGGGGACAATGACCCTGTGAATTCCCCGGCGGGTCGCCTCTCTTACAATCGGCAGTACTCCTTTTGCTTTTTTGATCTCACCGTTTAATCCCAGTTCCCCTAAAAACAGAGTGTCTTTCACCGCGTCCTCTTTCAGAAGCTCCATATCCTGCAACAGTCCGATGGCTATGGGCAGGTCAAATGCGGTACCGTCCTTCCGTCTGTCCGCCGGTGCCAGATTCACGGTAATGTGGCCGGTCGGAATCTGAAAACCTGAATTTTTCATGGCAACACATACTCTTTCCCTGGATTCTCTCACTTCACTGCCCAGAGAACCCACCATCAAAAAAGCCGGCAATCCTCCCGCCAGATCCACCTCCACGCGGATCAGATACGCCTGCAGACCGCAGACCGCGCCGGAATAAATTGTAGAAAACATAAACTACCTCCTTTATTTTTGTTATTTTTATAAATAATGAAAAATGGAAAACGATTGCAGAAATTCTGCGGAATGTCCCGAAGGACAGTTGCTTGAAAAAAACTTTGATAATACTTAGAAAAAAGAAGAAAAACGAATACCTATGCCCCGGCGGCCCACGATACCGTAAGCTGCCGGAGTCTTTTATTACCTCTTAATCAGATCTTATTCTCCATGCTGTCGGGATCCTGTGCGAACTGGATCGCATGCTCTCTGTCGATCTTACCTTCAAAATAGAGCTGGACAATGGCTTCGTCCATGGTGATCATGCCAAGCTTCCGGTTCGTCTGCATGACACTAGCCAGCTGATGGGATTTGCCCTCACGGATCAGGTTACGGACCGCATGGTTGGCATGCATGACCTCAAACGCTGCCACACGGTGTTTACCGTCCGCGGTAGGGATCAGTTGCTGAGAGACTACGGCTTCCAGGGTATTGGACAGCTGTACTCTGATCTGTTGCTGCTGATGGGGCGGGAATACATCGATGACACGGTCTACGGTACTGGCGGCACCGATGGTATGCAATGTGGACAGTACCAGATGTCCGGTCTCCGCTGCCGTGATCGCTACGCTGATAGTCTCGAAGTCACGCATCTCTCCTACGAGAATGACATCGGGATCTTCACGAAGGGCTGCTCTTAAGGCATTGGCATAATTGTTAGAGTCAATGCCGATCTCCCTTTGGTTGACCATGGACATCTTATGCTGATGCAGGTACTCGATGGGGTCTTCCAGAGTGATGACATGGGCATCTCTGTTGTTGTTGATCTTGTCAATAATAGCGGCAAGAGTAGTGGATTTACCGCTTCCGGTAGGTCCGGTGACCAATACCAGTCCACGTTTGCGCTGATACAGCTCCACTACGGATTCCGGCACACCCAGTTCTTCCGGAGAGGGCACCACAGTACCCACCAGACGGAATGCCAGTGCCACAGAGCCTCTCTGTTTATAGGCATTGACACGGTAACGTCCACAGTTGGGGATGGAGAATGACATATCGTATTCTCCCCGTTCCTCGAAACGTTCTCTCTGTACTTCCGTCATAATATTGACTAATACCTCCAAAGTATCCGCAGGAAGCATCTTCGGGTAATCCATGGTGATCAGATTACCGTTCACACGCATCTTCGGCGGAATACCTACCGTAAGATGCACATCACTTGCTCCCGCCTCCTTGGCGGCTCTGAGTATTTCTTCGATTGTTGGCATAGTTGCTCCTCACTATTTGCTGAATATGTATCTGTTATCCATGGTCTTCATGATATCCACGATGTGAATATCTTCGTTCTCCGGAAGTGACAGATTCAAAATACTGTTATCCCGGAAACTTACCAGTGTGGGACGCAGTACATTTTCTTCATTTTCATTTAATACCAGTGCCTTTTCCCCTGTGCTGAGTTCCACGCTTGCCCCGGGCGGCAGAATATTGATAGAACGGATCAGCGCCCGTACCGTCTCCGGATCATAGACCTCAGGGTGTTCTATGAATTCCTGGATGGCTTTCACTTCCGATTGTGCTGTACCCTGCAACGTCATGGCAGTGATCTCATCGTAGCGGTTCGCCACCAGCAGGACACCGGATCCCGCCAACATCTTGTACCTGCTCTTCTCCCCGTCTGCCGGGAACAGATCCATCTGCTTTCTCGCTGCCTGCTGGCAGATTCTGCGGATATGCATTCCTTCGGTTGCAAAGGCCTCCTCGATCATCCCATAAGCTTCTTCCTGGGTCTCACAATTCTTAAGCATGTCCTCCTCGGAATAGGGTGCTCCGTAATACACAGCATCCTTTTTTCCCAGTTTGCCCATATCGTGGAGAATTGCAGCACATACCGTATGGTACTGTTCTTCCCGCCTTAGATTCATTACATGGGTGATCATGGCACAGAGTATTGCCACATTCAGGGAATGTCTGGAGACATAGTCCTCCAGACTCCTCAGATTCTGATAGAAATTGATCTTCTCATCCAGATGTCCGTAATTGCGGATGACCATGTCTGCAATCGCCTGGGTACGGCTCTGCTTTCTGGTCTTTCGGATACGTTCCTGTTCCTCCTCGATGGCGCCAACTGCCTTGATCTGGAACCGTTCAAACTCCAGGTCCTCCTGTGTCATGGGCGGAAGCGGTTCTGCCGGTTCCAGCACATAGACGCCGATCAGTCCGAAATTGCGGATGCTTTCTATTGCCTGTACTGACAAAAGGGAATTCCGGTCAAACAAAAGAATGCTTTTCTTATTATAAACAGGTCTCGCCAGGCGCATTCCTGTCTTTAAGTCTTCCGTTCTCACAAAGTGCATCCTTTTCCCCCCTTATCCTGTGTAGTAACACTATTACCAATATATCACAGCGTCGTACTCTTGACAAGCCTGCGTTATTCTTCCTTCAGCTCTGCTGCCAGCTTCTGCAGTGCCCTTTTTTCCATACGGGAGACATAGCTCCTCGAGATTCCTAAAGTATCTCCCACTTCCTGCTGGGTATACTCTTTGTATCCTAAAATTCCGTAACGCATCACCAGGATCTTATATTCTCTCTCGGTCAGACATTGGTCTAACGCCACCAGCAGACGTTTTCTGTTCCTCCAAAGCTCCAGGTCCTCTACCACATCTCTCTGCTTCTCTTCGATCACATCCAGCAGATGAATGGCATTGCCTTCCTTATCCTGCCCGATGGGTTCGTACAAAGAGACTTCTCTGGACAGTTTTTTGCGGCTGCGCAGCATCATCAGAAGTTCATTATCGATGCAGCGGCAGGCATAGGTAGCCAGTCTCCCTTTTCCGGAATCAAAAGAATTCACCGCTTTGATCAGGCCGATACATCCAATGGAGATCAGGTCCTCCATATCTTCCTCTACATTTTGATATTTTTTCGCAATGTGCGCCACCAGACGCAGGTTCCTCTCTACCAGAATCTCTTTTGCCTGCCTGGCTTCTTCCACGGTACCTTCCCTGAGCATACGGATATAATAAGCTTCTTCTTCCGCGGTTAATGGCTGTTGAAAGGTCTTCAAAGAGCACCTCCGTGGACAGTTGCTTATGATAGTTTATGTGATTTTCTGTCCACAAGTGCCTGTCAGTCTTCCGGAGATCTTCAGAATAAAAACTGTGCCATGACATAATTGCTTACATCCAGCCCCCGCCCGGTAAGTGCAAGACGCCGTCCTGTCTCATCTTCCCTGACAGTAAGCAGCCCATCCGCTACATTCCGTGCGATCACTTCTCCGTAGACCTCTTCCAATGTCTGCCCATAGCAGCGTGCAAATTCCGTATATGACACGCCCCGTATTAACCGCAGTCCTAAAAACATGGTCTCTTCCATCTGTTCCTGCGTGGTAAGGCTCTGTTGTTCTTCCCGACAGGCAAGCGGATGTGCCAGATAAGCGTTAAGATCTCTTCCGTTCTGAAATCTCACGTTGCCGATCAGGGAAGCCGCCCCTATACCAAATCCAAGATAATCTCTCCGGATCCAGTAGCCCACATTATGCCTGCACTCGTAACCGTCCAAAGCATAATTGGAGATCTCATAGCGATGAAAACCGTATCCCGCTAACACCTCTATCGTTTCCTCATACATGGCGCGCTCCGTATCTTCTTCCGGCAGAGGCAGTTCTCCTCTGTCCGCCATCGCCGCAAAAGGGGTTCCTTCCTCCACGATCAGGCTGTAAGCTGAGATATGCTGCGGCATGGGCTCTAACCGCAGCACCTTTTCCAGTGTATCCTTATAGCTTGCAAGAGTCTGTCCCGGCAGTCCGCTCATGACATCCACATTGATGTTCGTAAAGCCTGCTTCCACCGCCTCCCGATACACCTGACAGAAACCGTCAAAATCATGGATTCTTCCAAGTATCTTCAGTTCCTGCTCCTGTGCCGACTGCATGCCGATGCTGAGACGATTGATCCCCGCCGCATAAAATGCTGTGAGTTTTTCCGTAGTGACAGTGCCCGGATTCACCTCCATAGTGATCTCCACATCCGATGCCAGGGAAAATCCTTCCCGGATATGTTCCATCAGCTGTCTTATGGTGTCTGCGGATAGCAGGGAAGGGGTACCGCCGCCGATAAATACGCTGGTTACAATACGATCTTTATAATCTTTTGCTCTTCCCCCGATCTCTGCAAAAAGTGCAGCCATATAGGCTTCCCTGGTCTGCTCCGTGGCAGGGGCAGACAGGAAATCACAATAGCTGCACTTTTTTACGCAAAAGGGAATATGAATATACAGTTCCAGTTCTTTTTGATTCATATTTCTCCTTCGAATGACTTGTGGTTAATTTTTATCATCCAGCTTCAGGACACTCATAAATGCCTTCTGGGGGATCTCTACGTTACCGAACTGACGCATACGTTTCTTACCCTCTTTCTGTTTCTCTAACAGCTTCTTTTTACGGGTAATATCACCACCGTAGCATTTTGCCAGTACATCCTTACGCATGGCCTTTACCGTCTCTCTGGCAATGACCTTGCCGCCGATGGCAGCCTGAATAGGGATCTCGAAAAGGTGTCTGGGGATCTCATCCTTCAGCTTCTCACACATCTTACGTCCTCTCTCGTAGGCGGAGTCCGCACAGACGATAAAGGACAGGGCATCCACTTCCTCACGGTTGATAAGGATGTCCAGCTTCACCAGATTGGATCTCTCGTAACCCTTTAAGTCATAGTCAAAAGAAGCATAACCGCGGGAACGGGATTTCAGTGCATCAAAGAAATCATAAATGATCTCGTTTAAGGGCAGTTCGTATTTTAACAGTGCTCTGGTACCCTCGATGTATTCCATACCGAGGTATTTGCCCCGGCGCTCCTGACACAGTTCCATAATGGAACCGATGAATTCAGAAGTAACCATGATCTCCGCATTCACCACCGGCTCTTCCATATATTCGATCTCGGAAGGATCCGGCAGGTTGGAGGGGTTGGTCAGTTCGATCACTTCGCCGTTGGTCTTATGCACCTTATAGACTACACCGGGAGCTGTGGTCACCAGGTCGAGGTTGTACTCTCTCTCCAGACGCTCCTGGATGATCTCTAAATGCAACAGTCCTAAAAATCCACAGCGGAAACCAAATCCCAGTGCCACGGAAGTCTCCGGTTCATAGAACAGAGAAGCGTCGTTTAACTGTAATTTCTCCAGTGCATCACGCAGATCCGGGTACTTAGATCCGTCTGCGGGGTACAGTCCGCAATATACCATGGACTGTACTTTTTTATAACCGGGCAGGGGCTCTGCGCAGGGATTGTTGTCATCCGTCACGGTATCACCTACCGCCGTATCCTTTACATTTTTAATGGACGCAGTAATATAGCCTACCATTCCTGCGGAAAGTTCGTCACAGGGGATAAACTGTCCCGCTCCGAAATAGCCGACCTCTACCACTTCTTCCTTCGCTCCGGTAGCCATCATGCGGATCATGGTACCTTTTTTCACGGTACCTTCCATGACACGACAGAATATAATAACACCCTTATAGGAATCGTACACGGAGTCGAAGATCAGTGCCTGCAGAGGCTTGTCGGGGCTGCCCTTGGGTGCGGGGATCTTTTTCACGATCTGTTCTAAGACTTCCTCGATGCCGATACCGTTCTTGGCTGAAATTAACGGTGCGTCCTGTGCTTCAATGCCGATGACATCCTCAATCTCCTCGATGACTCTCTGGGGATCCGCGCTGGGCAGGTCGATTTTATTAATAACCGGGAATACATCCAGGTCATGATCCAGCGCCAGATAGACATTCGCCAGGGTCTGTGCCTCGATACCCTGTGCCGCATCCACGACAAGGATTGCGCCGTCGCAGGCTGCCAGGGAACGGCTGACCTCGTAATTGAAGTCTACATGTCCCGGTGTGTCGATGAGGTTGAAAATATATTCCTCTCCGTCCTGTGCCTTATATACGGTACGCACGGCCTGTGCCTTGATGGTGATGCCCCGTTCTCTCTCCAGGTCCATGTTGTCCAGCACCTGTGCCTGCATCTCTCTGCTGGTGAGCAGACCGGTCTTCTCGATGATGCGGTCTGCCAGGGTGGATTTGCCGTGATCTATATGTGCCACAATACAAAAATTGCGGATCTTGCTCTGGTCTATTGCTGCCATACTACTGTCCTTTCCTGACATATTCTTACGTCTGACAATTGTAGCATAATTTCCGCATTCTTGTCTATGTTTTTGCTTCGATTCCTTGCCTTATTCTCCCTTTAGCACCATATCCAGGATATGTGCCAGCGGATCACAGGCATTCATGGCCTCCTCCACTGTATTATTTTGTGCTCCCAGTTCCACCAGAAGCGTCCGGGGACGTAAGTGCATGTTGTACCGGTAGCCCTTTAAGTAGATCCGGCGGGTCAGTCCCGGATAATATTCCGCTGCCTTTAACTGCATCTGAAAGGAAAATGCCAGGTTTGCCTCCTGGTTTTCATTCTGAAGATAGTCAATATCTCCGGTCTTGCGGGTACGGCTGAGCCCGTTGAAAAACATAAAGCGCGCAGTGGGTCTGCCCTGGAGATCTGTTACCAGTTTCGTTCCTTCCGCCACTTCATCCCGGTGCAGATCTACGATCACCTGTATGGACGGATTCTCTGCAAGGATCTGCTCCACTGCCGGAAGGGCTTTGGAATATGCATTGTCTCTGGTCTCCACATCGTACTCGCCGGTATGGTGCAGCACCGCGTAGCCATACTGTTTCGTCAGGATCTGTGTCAGGCGCTCTCCCACTCCTACGATACCGGTATTCACATCTCCCGGTACAGAATCCGCAAAAGCTTCCTGGGAATGGGTGTGATAGATCAAAATCTGCGGTCCCTCTCCTCCTTTTGCCAGCGTCATATCCATCCCCAGGAGTTTCTCCGCGGACAGTTGATCGCTACCTGCCATGGTATTGGCATCGATGGCATAGAAATTCTGTACCAGAGTCTCATAATCGGCCAGCTGCGTTCTGTCGATCTGCACCTGTCTGGCTGCCGGTTGGAATCCTCCCACTACTACCCCGTCGGTCTGCTCTGCGGGCTCCGGATCCTGCGCTGTCTGTGTCTGTTCTTCCGGGGACTGTGAAATCAGAAGTTCCTCACTGATCAGATCCTCCGTGGTCAATGTCCTGCAGGTGGTCTCATCCTCCGTGATCTGCGTTTTTTGCTCCGGCAGACTTCCGTAGCCCAACAGTGGAACCACCTCTTCCATACTCTGCTGAAACGACCATCCAAAGCCGCCTGTCTCTCCCGGGAAAGCGCCTGCTCCGGTAAGCACTGGGAATTCATTTATTCCTCCATCCACCAGCAGCAATCCGCAGACAACCGCCAGAAAAAGCAGTTTCGGACGACCGGCGGCATTTTCGGTTTTTTTCACTGTCCACGCTTTCCTTTCGCGCATTCTCTCTTATATATATGCATCTATACCCAGTTTTTTTCCATGGCAATATTGATTCCTTCGGATACGGTATAGCTGACACGTTTGATTACGGAATCTATATCTTTTCCGGTCATATACATATTATTCAGTTCTGCAAATGCCATCCGGTGCTGCCCCATGTATTTGACGGCATCGAACTCCTTCTCCCCACTCATCAGCTTCTCCAGGGCATCACCCACGATAGTAGCCGCATCCACCACTGTGGGAATCCCGATGGCGATCACCGGCACTCCTAATGTCTCTTTGGTCAGAGCATTTCTGTGATTCCCCACTCCGGATCCCGGCTGGATCCCGGTATTGGTGATCTGAATGGTACGGTTTAACCTTTTTATGCTGCGGGCTGCAAGGGCATCCACAGCGATCAATACATCCGGTTTTGTCTCCTTCACTACTCCGCCTATGATCTCTGCCGTTTCCATACCTGTTTTCGCCATCACACCCGGCTCAATACTGCTGACCTGATTCATGCGGGTACAGTTATAGGCTGCCTTTCCATAGGCTCTGACCACATGTCTGGTGATCAGCAGATTGTCCACCACCTGAGGTCCCAGGGCATCCGCCGTTACTTCCCGGTTCCCCAGTCCAACGATCAACACCGCCAGTTCTTCCTGCTCCTGCGGCAACATTTTTAACAGTTCCTCCGCCAGTGCCTCCGAGATTTCTCTGTGATAATCATCATCCGGTTCCACCATGGCAGGGGCTTCCATGGTCACATAGACTCCCATGGGTTTCCCCAGTGTCTTTTCCGCATTTTTGGTGTCGATGGTCACCTTAGTGGTCCGGATATCCGTCTCTTCTTCATAGTGTTCTTCCACCGACACTCCCCGTAATCTGCTCTCTTCCTCATTGACACTTTCCCGCGCCTCCAGCGCCAGGTCTGTTCTGATCTGAAAAGTCTCCATTTTCTAACCTCTGTCCGCCTTTCGTAGATACCATATTTTTGTAATATTTTTTGCAAAAATCCGCAAAATATGTATTGACAAAAGCTGGCAGATTGTCTAAACTACAATAGTATGTTTACGTTAGTCTTCCGTGTCTGGCTAAAGTGAAACATTTCTTGTAAATTATAATTTTATTGTATACATTATGGAGGTGTACGACTTGGCTAACATTAAATCTGCAAAAAAGAGAATTTTAGTATCCCGCACAAGAGCTGACAGAAACAAGGCTATCAGATCCGGCGTTAAGACCGCTATCAAGAAGGTATACGCTGCAATCGAGACCGGTGACAAGGAAGCTGCTAAGGCTGAACTGGCTGCTGCTACCAAGACCATCGAGATGGCTACTTCTAAGGGCGTTTACCACAAGAACAACGCTGCAAGAAAGGTTTCCCGTCTGAGCAAAGCTGTTAACGGAATGGCTTAATTTTTTCTTGAATCGATACAGAATTTAAGACATACAAAAAGCACCTATACCGTCATGTAGGTGCTTTTATTGTGCAATTTAATATGTGCGGGCTTATCGCCCGCACATATTTATTTCTCATTTCTTATCTTCTGTGTCCACCGCCGCCGTGACTGACGCCGCTGCGGCTTCTGTGGCTCCCGCCATGACCGCCGCTGTGGTGGCTGCTTCCTCCGCTGCTACTGCTGGTCTCGATTCTTCTGGTAACCACATTCTTACGCAGATACTGATCTCTGGTATCGTTGATCTTTGGCTTTTTACCGTCAACATACTGGTTTGTTGCGGTAGTATCTTTCGCTTTGTTCTGATGCAGATTCACCGCTGCATAGATCAGCGCGACCACAAGTCCTACCAGGATCCAGGGAGCAAATGTCATGGGCATATCTTCCTGGCTCTCCTCCATGGTCCGGGTCACATAACTGATACAATTCTTATACGCTTTATAAGGGCTTTCGTCTATGTAGTCATCCACTGCATACAATGCCTGGTCGATCTCATAATCTCCGAAATAATCATAGACATTTCCGCAGGTGGACAGCCAGCTTCCCTTCTGTCCCTCATAGGAATTATCCAGAAGCAGAGCGCCGTTGCCATGTACCTTGTTATAGCCGTAATTATTGTAATCATAAAAGTTATCCGCCAGATCTCTCATGGCAGTGCTCCAGTCGGTGCTGCCGACCTCCTTCGCATGGAATGCCTCCGGAAAATCCGGATTCTGCAGATCATATTCTACCGATTCGGAAATCGTTACGATGACAATATCTGCCTGAATCTTCTCCTCACACTCCGCGATATATTCCCGCAGACTCTGCTCTTCTTCGTCTGTCAGCATATCCGCGTAGTCATATACGCGCTCGGCGGGCTCCTGGCTGTTGCCCCGTACGGTCTTAGGCGTGAGTGCATGAACGACTGCCGCTCCGATGGTGATTACCGCCAGTATGCCGGCAATGATAAACCATATTTTAAAATATTTGAAGTACTGTCTCAGCGCTTCTTTTTTAATATCTTTTTCCATTGTCCTGTTATCCTTCCCTCATAATCTTTACAGCAGACTGGCAATCGCATTTACCATGCATAAAATTGCCGCCAGTGTCACACCAAGTGTTCCCGCATAAGCCCACACCTTTGCTTTGGAAATCGGTGCGATACCTACCAGTTTACCGGTCTGTCCGTTCACATAGAAAGGATACTCTTTCCCTTTATAGGTATAATCATACTTCCATACCGGCAGAAGTCCGTAATTTACATCACTGCCTGTTACGCTGATATTTTCTCCCAGTTTGCGTACACTGGAATAGCCGGAATAACTATCATGCAGCATCTTCTGCGCATCTTCCTGCATCTTCGCCTTCGCACGACTCTCCACCAGATCGGAGGTCATATTGTAACGCTCACTGTAAAATCCGGACAGATACTCCGGCTTGAACTCCTGCAACTCCTTATAATCATAAGGCTCCATCAGATCCATGACATCATCCGGCATTCCTATGGATGCATCCACCGGAATCTTATCAAAATTAATATCCATATCCCTGACAACATCATAATAAGAAGTCTCCGTATACTGCGTATTGCCGGTAGTCCAGCTGCGCACCTTGGTACCTTCTCCGTGGAATGTACAATTGGTATCATAATCGTAAAACCAGAACGGTACATAATCACCATGGATGCCATTCAGTCTTACCTCAGACAGAAAATCCGTCGGTGCGAAAATACATTTTTCAAATTTGTCACGGATCAGCTTCTTGCAGCCTTCCTTCCCCATACGGAACGGGATCAGCATATGCGGTGTGTAAGCACCGGCAATCTGTTCATCCACGATCAGGTAATTGTCACAGTACGGACACTGCGTAGCAGAAGTACTGGCTGTCATAGAAATCTCACCGCCACAATTGGGACATACCTTCGTCACCTTTTTCTGGGATTCTCCTTCCGCCGCTGCCATTCTGCTTACCGGTTGACCTGTTCCCGCCTGTGTCGTTCCCTCCGCAGCACCGTTCTCCTCACCGCTTGTCTCGATCACGCCATCCTGGCGCTCTTCACTGTCCTCACTTTCACAGAAAGGACAGAACATTTTCTTTCTCTCCGGGCTGTAAACTACATTACCGCCGCAGTTTTTACATTTAAAGATCATCTTACCCCTCACCTTCTGCCTTTTACGACATTTTTCTTGGTAGAACCTTAATTATCTTACCATACATTTTCTCATATTTCCATAGCTTAAAATGCACATAAGCTTTCTTATCGTTCGGATTACCGCGCTCTTAGGCCTTCTTAAGCTTTCATCAGATCCGCATAATCCTCCGGCAGAAACCGGTGATAGATCACATGGCATCCCTCGTCCCGGAAGCAATAACAATATGGGTCTCCTATCTCTTCCGGGAATCGGATCATAATATCAAAATCCTCTCCCCGCATCTCTTCTATATGGATATTCTCACTATACCGTAAAAATAATTGCCGGATGTCTTTGATCTTACAGTCATGCTGTCCGATCAGCCGGATCAGTTCATAGATAAATCCTGTCTCCGCAAAATGCTCATGGACATAGGCACTGCCCTCCTCCGGAATACAGAGGCAGAACCGGTCCCCTCTGCGGGTAACAGTGATTTTTCCAAGCTTCTCTGTCATGCTCTCCGGCTGTCCGGTCAGAGTGACTGACATCTCCTCTGCCGTGTCCGCAGTATTCAATAAATGGTTCAGCGTGGATAATGGATAATACAGGCGGATCTTCTCACGGCGAAAGCCCAGCTTTGCCTGCTCCTCCTGGATCACATCCATGAGATTTTTTTCTAATTTTTCAAATATCATGACTTTCTTCCCTGATCTCCTGTACCAATTCCTCACCGCATTCCGCAATGGCACAGATATCCTCATTCTTATAGCCTCTGGCAATCATGTTCCGGACGATCTGCACCGTCTTCCCGGTAGCTCCGATCTGTTCTCCGATCTGTTGTCCAATATGCTCTCCGATCTCTTGTCCGATCTCCTGTCCGATACTCCGTTCCTCTGCCCGCAGATCCATCAATGCCTTACACATATCATATCTCTCCTCTCCGCTTTCCTCAATTGTCACATAATACCCCATATTCTCTGTCAGTTCCCAAAAGCCCATAAGTACTGCCATAACTGCCGCCGTATCCGCAGGCAGTCTGCGGTATGCAGGATCTGAAGATATCAGTTGCTCCAGTCTCTGTCTGTTTCCACGGCAGGCAAGTGCCTGAAATACCTCCCGCAGATCCGTACGAAACCGGTCAAAATCATCCTCTTCATTAATACAATATAACTTCATGGGATAATCTGCAAAAGGAAGTCTCGTCCTGACTGTCTCTTCCTCCAGATTCATCATATCCGCCAGACACAGTGGTCCGTCCCAGACATCCTCCCCGTGGTATAAACATAATGTATACACCGGAACCAGTCTGTCCTGCTTACGGATTCCGCTGAGACGTTCTGCGTTTCTAAGTTCCCCGGTCCCCGTATATCTGCTCCGCAGTTCCCGAAGCTGCTTTAAATATTCCTGTACATCATATTCCATGCAGCGCAGAGGCATTGTATAGTCCACATAGCTTTGCGCCTCCACCGCCAATATCCGGAACATGGTACCGTCTTCCATTCTCTTCTTCACATCCCGGTATTCTTCCCGATGTTTTCCGTTCCCGGGTCTTTTTCGTCGGTCGCCTCTCCGCCCTCCGGGATGCCCCTGCGGTTTAGGTGGATGTACCGCATAACGTTCCGACTGTTCACTTAACATCTGAGGTTCTATCACCTGCTCCCCCTGAAAAAATACAACATTGAACAGATCCGCGAACCGGTACGCATCCCCCAGGTACTCCTGCATGACTACTGCTGCTTCTCCCATGTATTACCTCCTTGGTAGTATGATAGGAGATTCCTGCAAAAATGTCTGCAACAGCATACACGGCATTTACGTACAAACGTATTTAACACTATGCAAAAATTACATTGGGAATACGTCAGGTCAGAATCTCCTGCTTTTAGAATGTTGGATCTTATTGAAAAAGCACGATTTTCCGACTTGTCAGATGTACCAGATTTGCCAAAAAGAAAACTACTATGCTTTGTATCTAACATAGCATAGTAGTCTCTTCGTTGCAAGTATTATTCTTATTTTCTAAGAATTATTTGTTATAACAAACAATCTGTCCAAAATCAGCCTTCAAGGAAGCACCGCCTACCAGACCACCGTCGATGTCTGCCTGTGCAAACAGTTCGGGAGCGCTGGAAGCAGATACGGATCCGCCGTACTGGATACGGATAGCTGCTGCAGTTGCATCATCATAGATCTCAGCGATGCACTCACGGATTGCCTTACATACTTCCTGTGCCTGCTCGGTAGTAGCTACCTTGCCGGTACCGATTGCCCAGATGGGCTCGTATGCGATCACAGCGGTTGCTGCCTGTGCAGCAGTTACATTCAGGAATGCGATCTTGATCTGCTGACGGATGAAGTCGATGGTGACCCCCTGCTCTCTCTGCGTCAGAGTCTCACCACAGCAGATGATGGGAGTAATACCATGCTCGAAAGCCTTGAGGACTTTCTTGTTCACGGTCTCGTCAGTCTCTGCAAAGTACTCTCTTCTCTCGGAGTGACCGATGATCACATACTTCACACCTGCATCATCTAGCATTGCGGGAGAAATCTCGCCGGTGAAAGCACCCTTCTCCTCGAAGTACATATTTTCGGCACCAATCATGATATTGGAACCCTTTGCTGCCTCCATAGCGGGAATGATGTCGATTGCAGGGACGCACAGAAGTACGTCTACTTCATCATTTGCTACGAGGGGCTTTAAAGTATTGATCAGTTCTACTGCCTGGCTGGGAGTCATGTTCATCTTCCAGTTGCCGGCAATGATCTTCTTTCTTGCCATAATCATACACCTCTTATTTTTTATCGTTCTTATCGTATATCGGAGAATGCCTTTGGCATTCTCCTCAGAATAACTTAGAACTACTTAGGCGGCGTACTATGACGCCTTAGTAGTTCTTTATTCTGTCTTATCGTCTGCTGCTGCCACACACGGCGTTGCCCTCACAACAGCTACTTATTTGTCGTCTGCTGCGGCAACTCCGGGAAGCTCTTTGCCTTCCAGGAACTCCAGGGAAGCTCCGCCACCGGTAGAGATGTGGCTCATCTTGTCAGCAAAACCAAGCTGGTTAACAGCTGCTGCGGAGTCACCGCCACCGATAATGGTAGTTGCATCGGTCTCAGCCAGAGCCTTTGCTACTGCGATGGTACCTGCTGCCAGGGTAGGATTCTCGAATACGCCCATAGGTCCGTTCCATACAACGGTCTTAGCGGTCTTTACAGCCTCAGCATACAGCGCTGCGGTCTTGGGTCCGATATCGCATCCCTCTCTGTCTGCGGGCATATTGGTAACATCATATACCTGAACCTCAACAGGAGCATCGATCGGGTTAGGGAAATCAGCGATGGTTACGGAATCAACAGGCAGTAACAGCTTCTTGCCCAGCTTCTCAGCCTTTTCCATCATTTCCTTACAGTAGTCGATCTTGGTATCATCTACCAGAGACTTACCGATTTCATATCCCTTTGCCTTTAAGAAGGTGTAAGCCATACCACCACCGATGATCAGGGTATCGCACTTCTCTAACAGATTGGAGATAACGTTCAGCTTGTCTGCAACCTTAGCACCACCCAGGATAGCTACGAAAGGTCTTACGGGATCTTCTACAGCCTTACCTAAGAAGTTGATCTCCTTCTCCATCAGGTAACCTACTACGTTCTGACCACCCTTAGCGGTGATGAACTTGGTAACACCTGCTACGGAAGCATGTGCTCTGTGAGAAGAACCGAATGCATCACATACATACAGATCAGCCAGGTCAGCCAGCTCTTTGCTGAACTCCTCACCGTTCTTGGTCTCCTCTGCGCCACGGAAACGGGTATTCTGAAGCAGAACAACGTCGCCTTCCTTCATATTCTCAACAGCCTTGGTAGCTGCTTCGCCGGTTACATTGTAGTCAGCTACGAAAGTAACCTCTTTGCCCAGCTTCTCGGACAGTCTCTTGGCAACGGGTGCCAGAGATTCGCCTTCGTTAGGACCGTTCTTTACCTTGCCCAGATGAGAGCACAGAATTACCTTGCCGCCATCATTGATCAGCTTCTTGATGGTGGGAAGAGCTGCAACGATACGGGTATCGTCAGTGATCTCACCGTTCTTTAAGGGAACGTTAAAATCGCATCTTACCAGGACTCTCTTTCCCTTTGCGTTAATGTCATCTACAGATTTCTTATTTAATCCCATGGTATTAACCTCCAATTATTTTAGTATCTAAAAAGGGCCCGGTCCTTGTAAGACCGGACCCTGATAGGTCTTTACGCGTTAACGCCTGTCGGCTTATGCTAACTCGCTGAAGTACTTGATGGTACGAACCATCTGAGAGGTGTAGCTGTTCTCGTTGTCATACCAGGATACAACCTGTACCTGAGTATTGCCATCTTCCATAGGAGCAACCATGGTCTGAGTTGCATCGAAGATGGAACCGTAGGTGCTGCCTACGATATCGGAAGATACGATCTCATCGGTGTTGTAACCGAAGGACTCGGTAGAAGCAGCCTTCATTGCTGCGTTGATCTCTTCCTTGGTTACAGCGCCCTTAACTACTGCTACCAGAATGGTGGTAGAACCGGTAGGGGTCGGAACACGCTGAGCGGAGCCGATCAGCTTGCCGTTCAGTTCGGGAATTACCAGGCCGATTGCCTTAGCTGCACCGGTAGAGTTGGGAACGATGTTGCAAGCGCCTGCACGGCTTCTTCTCAGATCGCCCTTTCTCTGAGGTCCGTCAAGGATCATCTGGTCACCGGTATAAGCGTGAACAGTGGTCATGATACCGCTCATGATAGGTCTGCAATCGTTCAGAGCCTTAGCCATAGGTGCTAAGCAGTTGGTGGTGCAGGAAGCTGCGGAGATAACGGTATCTTCGGGCTTCAGGGTCTTGTGGTTAACATTGTATACGATGGTAGGAAGGTCGTTACCTGCGGGAGCAGAAATAACAACTTTACGGGCACCGGCAGTGATATGTGCGGAAGCCTTCTCCTTAGAGGTGTAGAATCCGGTACACTCCAGAACTACGTCAACCTTTAATTCACCCCAGGGAAGCTTGCTTGCGTCAGCCTCTTTGTAGATGGTGATGGTCTTGCCGTTAACGGTGATGCTGTCCTCGCCAGCCTCAACGGTGCTTGCATACTTGTAAACACCCTGAGAAGAATCATACTTCAACAGATGTGCCAGCATCTTAGGGCTGGTTAAATCGTTGATTGCTACTACTTCATATCCTTCTGCATCGAACATCTGTCTGAATGCAAGACGACCGATACGGCCGAAACCATTAATTGCTACTCTTACTGCCATTTTAGTTTCCTCCTAAAATATTAATTTTATATCTTTTGACTTACTGTGATCCACAGATTGTCAAAATTTTATCAGCAAATTCATTTTACCTAATTCCTCTTTATAATTCAAGATGTAAATGCAAAATATTTGTGATTTTGTGGTAAATTTTACAGTTTGTTTAGAAATGGTATGGTTTTTCCCGCGTTTTTTGCTATACTGTACCCTGTAAATGACTTACAACAGAATGATAACCAGAAAGGATAAAAAATATGTCTATCAAAGCAGATTGTCATCTTCACTCTTCTTTTTCCGGGGATTCAAAGGCTCCCATGCCGGAAATGATCGATAAAGGGATCTCTCTGGGACTTAAAACCATGTGTTTCACCGAGCATAACGATTTTGATTATCCGAATACTGAGGAGGGACCCGGCAGCATCTTTTTGCTGAACACGGATTCTTATCTGTACGATGTGCTCCGATGCCGCGCCAAATACGAGGGGAAAATGCGTATCCTCTTCGGCGTGGAGCTGGGATTGCAGCCGCATCTGGCAGACCGCAATGAAGATTTTACTTCCGCCTATGACTTTGATTTCGTCATCGGCTCCACCCATCTGTGCCGGGGAATGGATCCTTACTACCCGGAATTTTTCGAGAAATTTTCTTCCGAGGAGGAAGCCATCCGTGCTTATTTTGCAGAGACGCTGGAAAATCTGAAATGCCATGACGATTATGACGTCTTAGGGCACTTGGATTATATCGTCCGTGTGGCGCCGAACAAAGATAAAAATTATTCCTATGACAAATATAAGGATGCCATCGATCCGATTCTGGAGCTGTTGGTTCACAGCGGCAAAGGTCTGGAATTAAACACCGGCAGCTTCCGCTACGGTCTCAGACAGCCCCATCCCTGTACCGATATTCTGCGCCGCTATCACGAGCTTGGCGGTGAGATCATCACTGTGGGGACCGATGCCCATAAGACACAGGATGTGGGGTCCTACCTGGATCTGGCCTCCGAGATTCTGCAGCTGTGCGGTTTCAAATATTATACGATCTATGAAAAACGCAGCCCGGAATATCACAAGCTGTAATTTTCTTTATTCCCTATCCTCCAAGCTGAATGTGTTCCTTCATCAGCTCGCGAAGCAACGCATCCGCTGTCCATGAGACATTATACGGTGTCACAATCGCTTTCAGGGCAACCGGTGGTAAGCCGGTTGCCTTATATTCTGCCAGGAATGCATCCACCTGTTGCGAATCCATTCCGGAAAACACCAGCATTTCCATTGCAAAATCAGGACCGTTATATATTTTTCCATTCTTATGAAAACCGCTGATTTCCGCCAGTGTTCCGATCTTCTGTCCATAGTCCCTGCGGTTCACCGCCGTCACATCCACACCTATTTTCTCCGCTGCCACACGCACAGCCCGGTCTTTTTGTGTACTCACGCCAAACAATAATATTTTTGCCATTATATTTCCTCACAGTCCATCACCCGGAAGCCGTTCATTTCCAGCAATTGTGCAAATACTCCCTGTCCGGGAATGAGTTTACCGGTAAAGCTTCCATCGTATATCTGCCCTACACCGCAGCTGGGACTTCGTGACTGTAAGATTGCCAGATCGATGCTATTCTCTTTGGCAATCCGAAGTGCCTCCTTCGCACCTTCCCAAAACTGCCTGTCCACATTTACGCCTTTACAGTTTATGACCACACCGTCCACGATCTCTGACGGATCCCTAGGGGTCGGAAGTCCTCCCAGTACCTCGGGGCATGCCGGGATTACCTCATGCCCTTCCAGATATTTTACCACACGCTCGCTGTAATTATTTTTCCCGTTATATTTACAGTTTTCGCCTAACAGACAGGCACTGACCAGTATTTTCATCGTGATCTCCAGCTTTCCGTTATTATGTCTGTTACAATAGCGGTGCGATCAGCCGCATGATACACTGCCAGCCTCTCACTGCCATATTTTTCCTTCCATCCCGGTATTTATCGGTGACTTCCTCACTATCCTGTAACAGCTTATCAAAATCTGTCTCAATATCCCGTATGGCATCACAGCTGTGCATCCACACACCGTTTTCAAAATGATGATACAGGCTCCGGTAATCCATATTGATGGTACCGACGGTCGCCGTATCCTCATCGCAAAGCATCTGCTTCGCATGCAGAAAGCCCGGGGTATATTCATAGATCCGCACACCCTGACGCACCAGTCCGGAATAATAGGATCTGGTCACACCGTAAATGATTTTTTTATCCGGAATGCCAGGAGTAAATACGCGCACATCCACGCCCCGTTTGGCTGCCAGTCCCAGTTCTCTCGTCATCTCATCACTGATGATCAGATAAGGAGTTGCCACATAGAGGCGTTTCTTCGCCGTCTTGATCAGGTTCAGGTAGACATTCTCACCCACCGGCTCTCCGTCCAGCGGAGAATCCGCATAGGGCTGTACATAGCCGGACGCCTTCTGCACATTTCCGTTTTCCGTACCTTCCTGTGACGCCTTCAGATACTTTTCATAATCCGTATCCGCCTGTCCCATGACATTCCACATTTCCAAAAACATCATGGTAAAGCTCTGTACCGCTCTGCCGGTCAGCTTCACACCGGTATCCTTCCAGTAGCCGTAAGGATGCGTGATGTTAAAATACTCATCTGCCAGATTATATCCACCGGTAAAACCGACTTTTCCGTCGATGATCATGATCTTGCGGTGGTCACGGTTATTCATGAAAATATTTAAGAACGGCACCACATAGTTGAATACCCGGCACTGTACACCGATGGCATTCATGCGGTCAATAAAGCTTTTATCCAGAAAACCGATACAGCCTACATCGTCGTACAGGATGCGGACTTCCACGCCCTCGGCAGCCTTTCTTGCCAATACATCCTTCAGCCGCGCAAAAGCCTCTGCCTCCTCTATGGCATGATATTCCAGGAATATAAAGTGCTTTGCCTTCTCCAGTTCCTTAAGCTGTTCCTCGTATCCCAGATAAGCTTCCGGATAGAATTTCACGTCTGTTGCATCATATACCGGATAATTACCATACTTCAGAATATAATAACACTGGTTTGCAGCCATGGGATCTTCCGCCTCCAGGCGCTCTACCACTGTTTCATCCTGAGGATTTAAAGGAACCAGTTGTGCATCCACATCCTCGAATTTCCGGATGATTTTATGCATAGCCTCTTTATGCCCGAACAATCCGTAAATGCACAGACCGAATACGGGAAAGGCCAGTATTACAATGATCCAGGGCATCTTAAATGCGGCATTGGTATGTTTTCCATAAATTCTGAGTGCCACCAACAGCGCAAACAGACTGGTCAGCAGAGAGATCACTGAAGAATACTGATACAGTTTGATCATCAATACCAGTATCCAGCCGATCTGCAAAAGCACAGCCAATGCTGCAAAAGCAATTCTTCCTATACTGTTTTTCACATTTCCTTTTACTTCAGAACGCATCTGCTTTTTCTCACCCATAATGCCCTCTTTTCTCCTTCGTCCTGCCAAAGCCATAAGTAATCCCCCGCACAGACTGCCATGAATACATCCTATGATGCCAGGGTTCCAAGGTCTAAGCCCACATGAGCTTGCTCATATGTGGGTGAAAGACCTTGGGACCCGCCCCGATATGAGCATAAAAGTGGGATGATAATCCCACGATATGCGAATATTGGGGAGGATTGTGGGAGTGCGTAGCACGGAACAATCCGTAGGCATCAAAGTCGGGGGCTTTTGACCCCGACATCATTCTATGGGGGGATTGTTTTATGGTATAACATTTTTGCAAAAATCTCAATAGGTCTATGGACTACAACTGTCCTCTTTTGTCGGTCTAACCACAGCTTCTGTCACACAGTACCACCACTGTAGACGGTGTGGTCTGGGCAGGAATACTTCTCGTGGAAGAGGAATAGATGACCACCAGATTATGGTTCGCGGGACTCGCCTGGAAATACTGGTTGTTCACAGTACGCACATCCACCGTACCATCCAGATTCAGCTGCAATGTCTGTTCCTCATTGACCAGGGAATTGTTGTAGTAGCTTACATCCACATACCGGTCACTTCTCTCTTCAGCTACTACCACTGCAGTATACTGAGGCGGATAGATCAGGGGCATTGGCGCATCGTTGCGATACCAGAAGGTTGCCATCATCCCCACTGACAACGTAGTAAAATCCACCACATAGGTATCGGGATTGATAAAAAAGTTCACCGTATTGCCATCCGTATCCTCGATTGCGGCAAATAACAGGCATCCATCAGCTCTGCGGCCGCCCTGCCCTGCCGGCACCAGATCCACAATCGTTCCCTTCATGGAACAGAAGCTGTTTCTTCTCATAGGTCTCTGAAACGAAAATCGATAATCCATAGTCTCTCCTGTGAATTATAAAAGCTTTCTTCTATTATATGCACGCTCTCGCTGTTGTTGTTACGTGTCGTAATAAAAATGTAGGACCACTATTGTAAAATAGTGATCCCTGTTTTCCTACTGGACAATGGTCCCGCCGCCCAGTACATGCTCGCCCTGATAGAACACCATAGCCTGTCCCGGTGTAGCGGCACGCACCGGTGCATCGAAAGTGCAGAGTACTCTGCCATCCGGTTGTTTTGTAAGCGTTCCATGCTCGCCCTTATGATTATAGCGGATCTTCGCCAGTACCCTGACGGGTTCTGTGATATCCTCCACTGCCATATAATTCACATTTTCGCATAATACTTTATCCGTGAAAAGTTCCTGATTGGAACCGATCACCACCTCATTGGTCTCGGGACGGATGGCTGTAACAAACACCCTCTCTCCCATGGGGAGATCCAATCCTCTGCGCTGTCCTAAGGTATAATGAGTAATCCCCTTATGATGCCCCAGTATCCTGCCATCCTCCGTGACAAAATTGCCCGGTCCCGGCACCTTTTCGCCGGCTTCTCTGTCAATAAAAGAAGCATAATCATTGTCCGGTACGAAGCAGATCTCCTGACTGTCCGGCTTATGTGCCACCGGAAGTCCAGCCTCCTCTGCCAGGACACGGATCTCGTCCTTGGTATATTCTCCCACCGGCATCAGGGTATGTGAAAGCTGATCCTGGGTCAGATTATACAGAGCATAGGTCTGATCCTTCGCCGCCGTAACAGAATTGCGGATAGCAAAACGACCGTTTGGCAGTCTGTCGATCCTTGCATAATGTCCCGTGGCAATATAATCCGCACCGATCTCTAAGCTCCTCTGTAACAGTGATTCCCACTTCACGTAACGGTTGCAGGCGATGCAGGGATTCGGTGTACGTCCTCTTAAATACTCGTCCACAAAATAATCCATGACATGACACTTGAACTCTTTTTTAAAGTTCATGACATAATAAGGAATCTCCAGTCTCTGTGCCACTCTTCTGGCATCATCCACCGCAGACAGTCCGCAGCATCCGCCGTTTGCTTCCTTGGCTGCTTCCTCTTCGTCCTGCCAGATCTGCATGGTGACACCGATCACATCATAGCCCTGTTCTTTTAATAACATGGCTGCCACGGAGGAATCCACGCCTCCGGACATGCCTACCACTACTTTTTTCTTCATAGATCTTAATAGTCTTCCTCTTCTTCGCCCTCACTGATATCGTTCTTGGGCTTCTGCAGGCCTTCAATGGTGATGTGATTCTTCTCCGCATAATCCCACAGGGCTGCATGGATGGCTTCCTCTGCCAAAAGTGAGCAGTGTACCTTTACGGGAGGCAGTCCGTCCAGAGCCTCCATTACCGCCTTGTTCGTTACCTGCAAAGCTTCCTGGATGGTCTTGCCTTTTACCAGTTCGGTAGCCATGGAACTGGTAGCTACGGCAGCACCGCAGCCGAAAGTCTTGAACTTTGCCTCTCTGATGATCCCGTTCTCGTCAATGTCCAGGAACATTCTCATAATATCTCCGCACTTGGCGTTACCCACGGTACCTACGCCGCTGGCATCCTCGATCTCCCCGACATTTCTGGGATTCTGAAAGTGATCCATTACTTTTTCACTGTACATGTATCTGTTATCCTCTTCTTTCTTACTTAGTTGTTCTTCTGACTTTTCAGGAAATCTTCATATAAAGGAGACATATCCCGCAGTCTCTGTACGATTCTCTTCACTTCTTCCGCTACGATATCCATCTCTTCCTTCGTGCTATCCTCAGACAATGTCAGACGTAAGGAACCGTGGGCTTCCTCGTGCTTTAAACCGATGGCTAACAGCACATGGGAAGGATCTAAGGATCCGGAAGTGCATGCGGAACCGCTGGAAGCACAGATTCCCTTCATATCCAGCATGATCAGCATGGATTCTCCCTCGATAAACAGGAAGGAGAAATTGATATTATTCGGAAGTCTCTTCGTGCGGTGACCGTTCAGCCAGCAATGAGGGATCTCGTTCTCCAGACGTCCGATCAGATAATCACGCAGTTCAATCTCCCTTTGGGTCTTACTGTCCATGATACGCATGGCACGCTCTACGGCTGCCCCCAGTCCCACGATGCCGGGGATGTTCTCTGTACCGGCTCTGCGGCTTCTCTCCTGCGCCCCGCCGTGTACAAAAGAACGGATCTTCACGCCTTTACGGATATATAAAAAGCCGATGCCCTTGGGGCCGTTTAATTTATGACCACTGGCACTGAGCATGTCAATATGCATCTCATCTACATTGATCGGAACCTGCGCATACGCCTGTACCGCATCGGTGTGGAACAATACACCGTGCTCCTTCGCGATCTCACCGATCTCGGCGATGGGCTCGATGGTACCGATCTCGTTGTTGGCAAACATCACGCTGATCAGAATGGTATCGGGGCGGATGGCTGCTTTCAGCTCGTCCAGGCTGATCAGTCCGTCTCTGTCCACATTCAGATAGGTGATCTCAAAGCCTCTCTTCTCCAGATACTCACAGGTATGGAGAATGGCATGATGCTCGATCTTCGTGGTAATAATATGCTTTCCCCTGGAAGCATAAGCTTCTGCGGTGGCTTTTAATGCCCAGTTGTCGGACTCAGAACCGCCGGCGGTAAAATAGATCTCTTCCGGCTTCGCTCCCAGGCTGTCCGCAATGGTCTGGCGGGCATGATCCATAGCCTTTTTACTTTCGGCGCCCAAACCGTAGATGGTGCTGGCATTGCCGTAATATTCACTGAAATACGGGAGCATCGCATCTACGACCTCCGGTGCTGTTTTCGTAGTCGCTGCATTATCTAAATATATCATATTGCCTCATTTCTGCATATCTTGTAACTGATCATGCACATTTTACTGCTATTCATGATAGCATTCACTTTACTGTTCTGTCAACAAGGTCATCGGAATATACTTTTGCAAGATCTTTTAAGCCAAAAAGGGTCCAAAATCCGCTTATGAAACAAGCCAAACGTCATCCCCTGATCTTCGGTACTATGATCCTGACTGCAACCGGCCTCATCACCCGTGTCATTGGATTTTTCTACCGTATCTATCTGTCCAGGCTCTTCGGTGAAGAGGGAATGGGCATCTATCAGCTGCTCAGTCCGGCGCTGTCTCTTTCCTTTTCCCTGACTGCCGCAGGCTACCAGACCGCCATCTCGAAATATGTGGCAGCGGATAGCGCCAAGCACCCTTCCGGGAATTTAAAGCCGCTACTGGCCGGGATCAGTATCACCTTACCCCTGTCTCTTGTAACAAATGCCTTTTTGTTTTTCTCTGCGGATCCTATCGGTATTTTTTTGTTAAAAGACCCACGTACCGTACCCATGCTACGGATCCTGTCCTTCTCTGTCCCCTTTGCCGCGCTGCACGCCTGCATCAACGGTTATTTCTATGGGAAAAAGAAAGCTTCCGTACCTGCTCTTACACAGCTTTTAGAACAGCTTGCAAGAGTCGGCTGCGTCTTTCTCGTCACCGGAGCCGATCTGGCAGAAGGACGTACTCCCTCCATCAATGCCGCGGTTCTTGGTCTCACCGTGGGCGAGATCTTTTCCATGCTGATCGCTCTGATCTGCCTATACATACATCTGTATCCGGGCAGTAGTATTCTTTCCGTGCGGAATATCTTTCCTTCTGTTCCGGTCTACCGGGATCTGCTTGGTATGGCACTGCCTCTGACCGCCAACCGTATCGTTCTGAACATTTTACAGAGTATCGAAGCCGTCTCCATTCCCCAGAAGCTTCTGCTCTATGGTTATGATACCACCACAGCCTTAAGTGTATACGGTGTCCTTACCGGCATGGCCATGCCCATGATCTTTTTTCCTAACGCCCTTACCGGCTCCGTGGCGGTGCTTCTCCTGCCCACCATCTCCGAAAATCATGCCAGAGGAGACCTTGGAGCCGTCTTATGTGACACACTGCGCACCGTAAAATATTGCAGTCTCATGGGTGCCTGTTGTCTGTGCGGTTTTCTGTTTCTGGGTGACTGGATGGGAACGGAACTGTTCCACAGTGAACTGGCCGGTCATTTTATCGTGACTCTGGGCTTCATCTGTCCTTTTCTGTATCTGGATACCACCCTCTCTGGCATTTTGCAGGGTCTTGGCATGGCGGGGCGGATCTTTTTCTCCAACGTGATCTGCCTTCTGATCCGTCTCCTGTTCGTATTTTTTGCCATTCCCGTGATCGGTATGCAGGGATATCTGTGGGGGATTCTGGTCAGCCAGCTGGTTCTTGCCGGAATCTATTTTTTCTGTTTGTATCGCTTCTTCCGAAAAAATTAAAAAAAGCCTCCGTCATCCGGCTTGCGCCGGATTGGCGGAGGTATCTGTTTCCCGGTAATCTTATTCATCTTATTCTGTAAATACCGTCTTGCTTATCCTTTTTCATTATCGCACATGCCATGCGAAATTCTAGCTTTATCTGGCCGTATTTTCAGTTATAATATCGACTGTTTTTACGAAAACTTAAGTCTTCCGGAAATCAATTGTGATTCTTGTCATTCAGGACACTCTTTAATTCATCCATAAAGGTGTTCACGTCCTTGAACTCCCGATATACGGAAGCAAATCTTACATAAGCTACCGCATCCAGATCCTTCAGCTTGTTCATCACAAGTTCACCGATGGTTCCGCTGGGAATCTCACGTTCCTCCCGGTTGAAGATCTCGTTCTCCACCTCGTCCACCAGGGTCGTGATCTGTTGTGCGCTGACCGGACGTTTATGGCAGGCCCTGAGTACTCCTGCTTCGATCTTGGCACGGTCATAGGCCTCTCTGTTATTGTCCTTTTTAATAATGATCAACGGAATCGTTTCGATTTTTTCATAAGTGGTGAATCGCTTGCCGCATTCATCACACACACGGCGACGGCGAATGGAATTGTTATCTTCCGCCGGTCTCGAATCGATCACTCTGGTATTTTCATGGCTGCAGAACGGACATTTCATAGGCATCCTCCTCTTAAAAACCACGTGTTATTTATACGGATATTATAAGAGAATCAGCAGTTAATGTCAACTAAAATTATGTCCGGACCGATCTGCCGGATGTCCTTGTAAGGAATGACAATATTGGGCTCACAGCGCAGGAATCCCAGCCACTGGTTTCCACCCGGCACCATGATCTTACAGATGCATCCGCTGCACTCATCGAACTCCAGATCACAGACATGCCCCAGCTTTTTACAGTCTCTGACATTGATCACATCTTTGCATTTTAATTCGGAAAAAAGCATATGCGTACTCCTGCTTTCTTTCTATATATATAATATATGCCTTTCCCATCCGTTTGTTCGGCAAATACTGGAAATTCTACGGGCAAAGTATATCCTCCCACAGTCCTGTGAATACTGTTGTTATCACAAAATTCAGTAATCGGGAGGTCTCTATGGTACAGGGAAAAGTGGAAATCTGCGGCGTCAATACAGCAAAACTGCCTTTGTTAAAGGCGGCAGACAAGGATGCTTTATTTGCGAAGATCCGCGAAGGAGATACCGCTGCCCGAGAGACCTATATCGAAGGGAATTTACGTCTGGTCCTAAGTGTGATCAAACGTTTTTCAAGCAGTGCGGAGAACGTGGATGATCTGTTCCAGATCGGATGCATCGGTCTCATCAAAGCCATCGACAATTTCGACGCCACTCTGGGTGTGAAGTTCTCTACCTATGCGGTTCCCATGATCATCGGGGAGATCCGCAGATTCTTACGGGATAACAACAGCATTCGCGTATCACGCTCTCTGAAGGATACCGCCTATAAGGCAATCTACGCCAGAGATACACTGACGAGAAAAAATCTGAAGGAGCCTACCGTGGAAGAGATCGCCGCGGAGGTGGGTATCTCCAAGGAAGACATCGTCTATGCCTTAGATGCCATGCAGAACCCCATGAGTCTCTACGAACCGGTCTATACCGACGGCGGCGACACCCTCTATGTCATGGACCAGATCAGTGATAAAAAAAATAAGGAAGAGACGTGGGTGGAACATCTCTCCCTCAGTGAAGCCATGAAACGTCTGAACGACAGAGAGCGTCATATCATCTCTCTGCGCTTTTTCGAAGGTAAGACCCAGACCGAGGTCGCCGACATGATCGGCATCTCCCAGGCCCAGGTCTCCCGCCTCGAAAAAAATGCTTTGAAAGCTATGCGGGGCTATCTTACCGCATAGACCTCCATTTTTATATCCGGGTGACATCCCCCTTACGTGCAGCATTTAACAGTAACCCCAGCTTTTCGTTCTGTGTCAGTTTTGCCGTTTCCGCTTTCTCCCTCATTTTTCATGTTATCTTCTGATTGTTCTGATTGCACTTTTATTGTCTGCGGAATCTCCGCAGCATTCCATACAGTATCTGAAACAGCAGATATCCGATCACTGCCCCCAGCACATTGGTCAGGATATCGTCCACCTGAAAATATCCCCTGCCGGTGATCAGCTGGATCGTCTCCACACCGAAGCTGGTCACGAATGCTGCAAAGGCATTCCTAAAAAAACCTCGAAGCCATGGGAATGCCCAGGGACAGATAAATCCATAGGGAATAAACAGCAATACGTTTTCCACGACATACGCATGGTTCCTCGCATTCGTCCCCCAGGTCGAGAACAGTTCCAGATCCATGCCGATCCGGCTGCCATCCTCTCTGGAGAAAAAAGTGATCACCAGAATGATCATCAGATACAGAGAAAATGCCATGAGTCCCGCCATGGGAAAAGCATCCTTCCCCTTACGCTCCCGTCTGGCATTCAGTCCGTTCAGGAGCAGTCCCACAACAGCCCCCGCCATGATCCCGTAGGGAAGATAGGCCAGGGTCTCCTTCAGATCCTTTATGATATATTTTAACATCATCTTATTATTTCCTTACATTTGATAGGTATCCCAATGGGAAGGTGCTTCCTCCCATATCTTCTTATCCTCGAATAAGCGGTCATTCATCCAGCCGACGGCATCCACCACGCCATCCTCGTCAAAAGAAAAATATGCTCTTTTCTTTTTTTCCTCCGGGGTCTTAAAATAATTAAAAGGCTCCGGCCATACCGTCACCATAAGCTTTTTACCGCCCTCGGGGTCCTCCGGATCCTGTGTCTGTTCCAGGCGGTAACGCATCCCCTGGTGGCATCCGGTGAATTCCGTCTTTTTTAAATATTCCATCGATAATATATCATCACGCTGTATCATGTATCTTCATCCTTAAAATCTGTCATTCACAATCCGGAGAATGGGTCCTCTCCGTAATCTTTATAGTATCATGTATCCGTCCCGAATGCAAAGTCAAATATGCAGGCTGATCTCCTTTTTCAGCTGCCTCATGATCTTTTTTTCCAGTCTCGAAATATAGGACTGGGAGATTCCAAGAAAGCTTGCCACTTCCTTCTGTGTCATCTCCTGTCCGTCCGGGGTTCCCAATCCGAACCGCAGCCGTACAATGGTCTTCTCCCGGTTTGACAGCTTGCTTACGGCATTCATTAAAAGTTTGCGCTCCACTTCGTTCTCTATCCCTCTGTAGATCACATCCTCATCCGTTCCCAGGATATCCGACAGGAGCAGTTCATTGCCGTCCCAGTCAACATTTAAGGGTTCATCGATGGACACTTCCATCTTCGTCTTATTATTCCGCCGCAGGTACATCAATATCTCATTTTCAATGCACCGTGAGGCATAGGTCGCCAGTTTGATATTTTTCTCCGGATTAAAGGTATTGATGGATTTGATCAGTCCGATGGTGCCGATGGAGATCAGATCCTCCACGCCCACTCCCGTATTATCGAATTTTTTGGCTATGTAGACCACAAGACGCAGGTTATGCTCGATGAGGATTGCCTTCGCCTCATCCTCATACTCCGTTCCCAGATCGCCGATGACCTGATTCTCCTGATCACTTTGGAGGGGAGGCGGTAATACTTCCGCTCCGCCGATATAGTGAAGATCACCTTTCCGATGTATGGGAAAAGGCTCCCTGCGTGTTATTTTCAATTTCATTTTTCCGGGTATTGCTATCTTTAAGATCATAATTGCTCCTTCCTGTCTCCCGGCTGCAGCAATGCAGGATGCAGCAGCATAGGAATTTCTTTTCCGGCAATTTCCTCTTCACTCACTGCCAGATATACATTTCTGCACACTTTTTCCACACCCCGGTACCGGATCGTTATCTGCGGTACCGGATAACCGCTAAGGATGCCGCTATTCTTCCCCACGCTGTGATAGGGGATGGCACGAAATCCCGGAGGTTCCTCTCTCCACAGGCTCTTAAATACCCTCACATCCAGCACCGACACCGGTGCTCCACTGATAGGCTCCCTTAACGTATTGCCGGAATCGATCAGGGCGGGGACCCAGCATTCACCGTCCGTTCCCCGTAGGAACACCTGGCAATACGCCGCGTGCTCTTCTTCCTTTTTTCTGTGTCTCAGAAAAATGATACAAAAAAGGGCTCCCACTCCAAGCACCATGCAGGTGCCCGGGAGAAATTTTCTGCCTGCGGGAAAGCTTCGAAACACCGCCGCCAGCGCCCCTCCCATTAAAAAAGTATAAACGCACTGTTTTCTGAAATACAGCCAGAATTCCCTCATATTCCGTATGGGAAAAGCCACCCACAGCATGAGTCCCGTCCCCGGCAGAAGACACAGAAAAAGCTTTAGAAGCGCCGTTCCCTTCCATAAAAAAGGGAGCAGATAACATACCGCTCCGATCGCCGCCCCGGCTGTCAGCCGGTACCACGTGGCAGTGTGGCAGGTACTGTGATCCACCAGGATCAGAAGTAACAGGTTCATGCCGAAGTTCAGGAGGAACAGGCTGTCAAAATACAGTTCATAATGCATCACACCCCCTCCTTCAGAATCATTATAAGGGGTGTGGTCAGCAGATTTTGTCAAATTTTCACCCGCCGGAACCTTTTTCATTCAGTTATTTTCGACAGCAGTATCTTCTGTCTTCTCCAATCCCAGATAAGGTAAAATATTTTCATACAACTGCCTTATAATAGGGGCTGCCACCTGTCCTCCGTAATAGACGCCCTGTGGATTATTGATGATGGCTATGGCGATGACCTCGGGATCATCCGCCGGAGCAAAACCGATAAAAGAAGAAATATAACGTCCGCTCCCACGGGGCAGGGTCTGACTGGTTGCAGTCTTTCCTCCTACCCGGAACCCCTGCACCTGCCCGTTCCTGCCGGATCCTTCCGCTACTACCATCTCCAGGATATAGCGCATGGTGGCAGAGGTCTCCTCCGACAGGATTCCGCTGCGTACCGGATAGGAAAACACCTCTTCCACCTCTCCGTCCCGGTTCAGCGCTTCGATCCCGAAATGTGGCGTGATTCGATTGCCGCCGTTGATAATGGAGGATGCCGTAGTCAGAAGCTGGATCGCCGTGATCTGAAAGGACTGCCCGAAAGCCACCGTCGCCAGTTCCACATTTCCCATGTCTTCCTTTTTATGCATGATCGTTGCCGCCTCCCCCGGCAGATCCACCCCGGTGCGCTGTTTTAAACCAAACTGCTCAAAATACCGGTAATACTCATCCACACCGAGGCGGAGCCCCACAGTAATGAGTGCCGGATTACAGCTGTTTTCCATGCACTGCACAAAGGTCTGACTTCCATGTCCCACCGTCTTATGGCATCTGATCTTACGGTCATCCACGATGATAAACCCCGGGCAGGAGAAGCTGCTGTCCGGGGTCACGACACCGGACTCCAAGCCCGCAGCCGCCGTAATGATCTTAAAGGTAGATCCCGGTTCATAAGTATCATTAATACAACCGTTTCTCCACATGGCATTTAATTTTTCCTGCTTCTGCTCTGCTGTCAGCTGTCCGGAGTCCACCGTAAGGAGACTGCCGTCTTCTGCCGTAACGGTCTCCATAGGTAGCGTATAGGGGTCATTGAGATCAAACTCCGGGTAATTGACCATCGAAAGGATCTCCCCGTTCTTCGGATTCATGACAATGATATAGACGCTGTCCGCCTCCTTGGCAGCACAGGCCTGTTCCGCCAGCTGCATGGCATACTCCTGGATATTTCTGTCAATGCTGATGCGAAGGTCTCTCCCCGGCACCGGCTCCACCCGGCGTTCTCCCGCCGTATCTACCTCGATTCCCTTGGCATCTGTTACGGTCAATATCATACCGGGCTCTCCCTTAAGTACTTCCTCATAGACCACTTCCAGTCCGATGATCCCCTGATTATCGCCTCCGGTAAATCCCAGCACTTTACTTGCCAACTCTCCGTAAGGGTAATATCTCTTATAGTCTTCGTCCACTTTTACCCCTGCCAGATCATATTCCCGGATTCTGTCACCGACAGTCTTATCCACGTTACTTTTCACCCGCTCGATGGAGGAATATTTTTCCACCCGTTTTCTGGCCAGTTCCTCAGAGATACCCAGTTCCTTTACCAGCATGGCGATCACCTGCTCGGGCTCCTCGATCTGGTTATGGATCACGGATACGGTACAGACCGTTTTATTATCCGCCAGCACGACGCCGTTACGATCCAGGATCCTCCCTCTTGCCGCTTTGATGCTTCTCTCCCTCTCGTGCAGTCTGGTAGCTGCATCCCCATAATAATCCGCCCGCCATACCATCAGGTACAAAAGTCGTCCAAGCAGGCCGCAGAACACTGCCGTACATAGGAAAAATATAGTCATGATCTTTTTGCGGTGAAAAAATCGGTTCTGATGATCTGCCATAAAAAAACCTCACCCACGGAGCTTTTTACATTTTATGGCTCCAAAGGTGAGGCTATTCGTTCCATGAACATCTATTTATTCATTTTGCTGATTCAGCAGATTATTGTTCACCGGGCTGTCACCCAGGGTATCCTCTCCGCCGACATCCGCTCCCGTAACGGGATCGATCAGGCCGCCGTCGATCGGACTTACCAGATATCCGGTAGCAGGATCCACAGGGTAATTTCTCCAGTCCTCAGAAGTTGTGGGAGACTCTTCTCCCTCTCCGGTTCCGGTGCTCTCTCCGCCCGTCTGATCCGCAGGATCGGAAGCGGTATCTGCTCCGTCACCGTTATTCTGGGTATCCCCGTCTTCCGGTTTCTGTGTATACTGATTCGTAATCTCGATCTGTTTCTCTGCCAGTTCCTGAATCTCCTTCTCAGACAGCTCCTCCGTCATGAAGATATTCAGATAAGGCAGTACTTCCGTCAGAACATTTCTAACGATTCCCGTTGCGAACTTTGCATCATCCTGAGGGGATGCATTGGCACGGTCCACAACCACGTAAATGGCGATCTGAGGATCATCCGCCGGTGCATATCCCATAAAGGATACAACATATTCACCGTTTTTACGAGGAATGGTCTCTGCAGTACCGGTCTTGCCGCCGATGGCATATCCGGCAGGTCTTGCGGTTCTACCGGTTCTGCGGTCACCACCCTCTTCCATAACGGTAGCTCTGCAATACTGTCTGATCTTCGCCGAAGTGCTCTCTGAGATGGTCTGTCGCAACACTCTCGGTTCAATGTTTTGTACCGTGGCTCCACTGGAATTGGTGATCTTATCCACCATATGAGGCTCATAATAGTATCCGCCGTTGATCAGAGAGCAGAATCCTGTGATCATCTGGATCATGGTCACATTGAAGTTCTGTCCGAAGCTGTTGGTCGCCAGATCAGCGCTTCCCATCTGGTCTACCGGGAACAAGAGGCTGGCGGTTCTCGCTTCTCCTGCCAGATCCACGTTGGTCTTTAATCCAAAGTTAAAGGTCTGCTGGAATTTGGCAAATTCCTCCTTGCCCATGGTGGCTGCGATCTTCATTAACGCTACGTTGCAGGACCAGGCAATGGAATTCTGTACCGACACATCGCCTTCACCGCCGGAACGGTAACTGTGGCATTTGATCGTATGTCCGCCGACTTCCAGATATCCGTTACACTGATAGTGCTCGTCGCCGGTGATGGCACCGCTCTCCAGTGCTGCCGCCACGGTAAAAGGCTTCGCCGTGGATCCCGGCTCGTAGGTAGTGGAGATACAATAGTTCTTCCACAGGTAGTTCAGATTATCCAACAGTTCTTCATCCGTCAGGGCATCGATATCTTCCTGGGTAAAATAGGTATCTGTCTTCGTCAGTACCTGATAACCGTTGGCATTGGTCACCATCTCGATCTTACGGGATCCCAAAAGGGCATCTGTATTCCTGGTATCGTTCAGGTCATAGGTAGGATAGCTTGCCATGGCCAAAATATTGCCGGTATTGACTTCCATGATGATGCAGCCCACATTTTCCGCGCCGTTGCCGGGATGTGCCGCATCCTTATGCTCCTCGTTAAACTGCTTTAAGTATTTCTCCACAATGCCCTGAATATTAGCATCAATGGTACTGTGTATCGTGTTGCCATCCACTGCCGGCTTGATCGTACGTTCCAGGTTGGCATCATCATTCAGATAACCGTACTCTCTTCCGGTGGTTCCGTTCAGGACATCATTGTAATACTCCTCGAGTCCGTACTGTCCTTCATTGTCCGCTCTGGCAAATCCGACCACATCTGCCGCCAGAGAACCGTTTGGATAGACTCTCTTATATTCCTCTTCGAACCAGACACCACGGATCTTACTATTCTCCAGTGCTGCTGCCTGGAATCCGCTGATCTGGTCATAAGTCATCCTCCGAAGAGGCACATACCACGAAGATTCGGGATGAGACGTTACATACTGCCGCACTGCCGTCATGTCCAGATCCGGAAAATTCGCAGCCAGCGCTTCCATGGTGGGCTCCAGATAATCCTCCCGGTCCAGCATTACCCTGGCGTCGATGACCAGGTTATACACCTTTTCACTGACGGCAAGCTTCGTTCCCTTGGCATCCACGATGTCACCACGTCTAAACGGCAGGGTGATAGAATCGTATTTTTGCTGGGAGAGCACCTGCTTCTCATAGTCAGCTCCGTCCGCTCTCACGATCCATGACAGACGAAACGACAGCAGAATAAATGCCAGTATGATCAATACATACAGGCATAACAGTTTCTTCTGCATTTTGATACTGAATTTCTTGGGGTTCTTCTCCTTCACACGTTCTGCCTCCCGTGCTTAGTTCTGACTGCCGTCAGCCTGACGCATATAATCGTTGCTGATGCCGGCATAAGGAATTACCTGCCCTTCTGTTGCGTAGGTCATTCCCAGTTCACCGATGGCAATTTTCTTGATCTCTTCCAGATTCACACTGCTGGTGATACGGCTGTATTCTTCATCATTGGACAATTTCAGAGCGTTCAGTTCACTCTCCATTCTGGATACTTCCGTGATCTTTGTGGTCAGCTGTGACTGCATCTGAATATAGTTCACCAGGAAAAATGCACATGCCACCAGTGCCACCATCAGAAAAGTCACATAGCCGATGCTCATGTGTCTTGCTTTTTCTCTGTTTTTTCTCGTCTCATGAGACAGCTGTCTCCGGGGCTCTTCCATTTGTCTCCGGACCTGTAAGTCTCTTGCTGTATTATCATATATGTATGGGGTATTACTTCTTCTCTGTGCCATACTTTATTCCCACTTTCACTGATTAAAGATTTAAAATTCTTATTTCTTTTCAAACACACGTAGCTTTGCGCTCTTGGACCTGCTGTTTGCTTCCAGTTCTTCCGCACCGGGAAGGATCGGTTTTCTGGTGATCACCTTTCCCTTGGAGACCTTACCGCATACACACACCGGAAATTCCGGAGGACAGGTACAGGGATTTTCATTCCTGCGGAACGCATTTTTCACGATCCGGTCTTCCAGGGAATGGAAGGTGATGATACAGAATCTTCCGCCGGGATGCAATAGATCGATCAATTCGTCCAACGCCTTTTTCAGTACTTCCAGTTCCTGATTACACTCAATGCGGATCGCCTGGAATGTCTGCTTGGAGGGATGTCCGTTCTGCCGCATTTTCGCCGGAACTGCGGCCTTGATGATCTCATTTAATTCAAAGGTTGTCTCAATGGGCTTGTCCGCCCTGTTTTTTACAATATGTTTTGCAATGTTTTTCGCAAACGGATCTTCGCCGTAGTCCCGGATAATATGATACAGCTCCATCTCGGAATAATTGTTCACGATGTCTCTCGCTGTCAGGGTCTGCCTGCGATCCATCCGCATGTCAAGCGGTGCATCAAACCGGTAAGAAAACCCTCTGTCCTCGGTATCTAACTGGTAGGAAGAGACTCCCAGATCCAGCACGATGCCGTCCACACCGGTGACTCCGTATTCTCTGAGTGCCTCCACCGCATTCACGTAATTGTTGCGGATCACGGTCACTTTATCTCCAAAGCATCGTAATCTCTCCGATGCCGCCGCGATCGCCGCGTCATCCTGATCGATCCCGTAGAAATGTCCGTTCTGTAAGCGGCTGCACACCTCATAGGCATGTCCGCCGCCTCCTAAGGTTCCGTCCACATAGATGCCGTCCGGTCTGATATTCAGTTGTTCGATTGTCTCATGCAACATCACAGAATAATGATTAAATTCCACGACGGTCATCCTCTCCTGCTTCTTTCAATCTGCTTCTTTTAAATGGTCAGTCCCAGTCCTTCCATGGCGCCGGTGATCTCATCCATATCCGCATCCAGGTTCATGCTCTCCCACTTATCCTTGCTCCAGATCTCCACACGGCTGCCGACTCCGACTAACACCACATCTTTTTCCAGTCCGGCGAATTCTCGCAAGTGTGTTGGCAACAGGATTCTTCCCTGCTTGTCCACTTCCACCGTAGCCGCACCGGCTAAGAAGAAACGGGCAAATTGTCTTGCTTCCTTATTGATCAGAGGTAATGAGGTCAGCTTCTGTTCAAAAGCATTCCAGTCATCGCCCGCATACACAAATAAGCAGCCATCCATTCCCTTGGAAATTACAAATTCCTCGCCTAAAGTCTCTCGGAATTTCGCCGGAATGATCAACCTGCCTTTCGTATCTAACGTATGGTTGTACTCGCTCATAAACATCGCACTCACCACCATTCATCCAAAAGGGGACTGCCACGAAAAAGGAGGTCATTTTTCCAAAAATCTACCACTTTGTGGCACTTGCCTCCACTTTCTCCCACTTTTATTATGATTTTATACTAAATTAAGGGATTTTACAAGAGAAATCAAGTGGCTTTTTTCGACGGCAGAATCAAAAAAAGCGTCCTGTCCTATGACAAGAGCGCTCTTTTCCACTATATGTGGTAAAAAAATAAGAGCAAACACAATATCTATGTATTTGCTCTTATTTCGATATTCTTAATAAATTTTTAAAAATTTTTAATTTTTTTCCACTTTCGGCTGTTTTTTCAGGTGCATACGTACCACAATGTCCGTCACCACCGCGAAGATCACCATACACAGGGATAATACCTGGGATACGGCGAGGCTCGTTCCGGGGATAAACAGGGTATCTGTCCGGATACCTTCGATCCAGAATCTGCCGAGGCCATAGCCTCCGAAATACAAAAGACAGATCTCTCCCTCGAACTTTTTGTGCTTGCGGTATATCAGCATAATGATCAGAATCATCAGATTCCACAGACTCTCATAGAGGAATGTAGGGTGTACCTGAATATAATTCGTTCCCTCAATAATATGTGCCGCTACATTCTCGGAAATATCCCGGCTGCGCACCGCTTCGACAGGGAGCCGCATAGCCAGGAAATTATCCGTATATTCTCCGAACACTTCACGGTTCATGAAATTGCCCCAGCGGCCGATAACCTGTCCTAAGATCAGTCCCGGTACACACAGATCTCCCAGCCGGAAAGGGCTGATCTTCTTGATCTTGCAGTAAATAAACAGAGTCAGGAAAGCTCCGATCACACCACCGTAGATCGCCATACCTCCGTTACGGGTATTGAAGATACTCAACAGATTGTCCTTGTAATAATCCCAGGCAAATACCACGTAATAAATTCTGGCACCGATCACTGAAAAGATCACGGCATAAATAGCGAAATCCCAAATAGTATCCGGATTCTCTCCGCTCACCTTCGCTTCATGCACCGCCATCAGGATACCCGCCAGTACACCGATGCCGATGATCAGACCGTAAAAAGCGATCTCGAAACCGAATACGGTAAAGCTTCTGGGAACATTTTCCAGGTAAATGCCTAAATGGGGAAATGCAATATCTCCTGCATTCATCATAATTATTATATCCTTTCTTGCTCATGTCTCCATACTAACCGGCTTCTCCGCGCTTTGCGCTCCCGAATCTTAGTATTACACGTTGAATCTAAACAGAATTACATCGCCGTCCTGTACGACATAGTCCTTACCTTCCATGCCGACCAAGCCTTTCTCACGGGCAGCTGCCAGAGAGCCCTGCTCTAAGAGATCCTTGTAATTTACAACTTCCGCCTTGATGAAGCCTCTCTCGAAATCGGAGTGGATCTTGCCGGCTGCCTGAGGCGCCTTGGTACCGATCTTGATGGTCCATGCTCTGGTCTCATCCTCTCCTGCGGTTAAGAAGCTCATCAGACCTAAGATATGATAGCTTGCCTTGATTAGCTTCTCCAGACCGGATTCCGTTAGTCCCAGATCATCCAGGAACATTGCCTTCTCGTCATCATCCAGTTCGGAGATCTCTTCCTCGATCTGTGCGCAGATGACGAATACTTCGCTGTTCTCACTTGCAGCGAACTCTCGCACCTTCGCTACCATCTCATTGGATGCGCCGTCGTCTGCCAGATCATCCTCGGATACATTTGCCGCATAGATCACGGGCTTGTAGGTCAGCAGATTGTATTCCTTTATCAGAGCCAGTTCATCCTCATCGGTGACTTCCAGGCTCTTCGCCATCTTACCGCTTTCCAGATGCTCCTTGATACGCTCTAAGAGTGCCAGCTCCTTGGCATAGGTCTTGTCCATTCTGGCAGCCTTGACTACCTTGGACAGTCTTCTCTCCAGTACTTCCAGATCTGCGAAGATCAGCTCTAAATTAATGGTCTCGATATCCCGTAAAGGATTTACACTGCCGTCTACATGAATGACATTCGTATCCTCGAAGCATCTTACCACATGGACGATGGCATCCACCTCACGGATGTTGCTTAAGAACTGGTTGCCCAGTCCTTCACCCTTAGAAGCACCCTTTACCAGACCTGCGATATCTACGAATTCGATCACAGCAGGGGTCACTTTCTTGGAATGATACATCTCTCCCAGTGCCTTTAATCTGTCATCCGGAACTGTTACCACACCCACATTGGGGTCGATGGTACAGAAAGGATAGTTAGCGGATTCCGCTCCCGCCTTGGTCAAGGAATTGAAAAGTGTACTCTTTCCTACGTTGGGAAGACCTACGATACCCAGCTTCATGATTTATTTACCGTTCAGACCCACCAAAAGGGTCTGCCTTTCTTGTATTTTCTATTCTGTATTTCGCTCATAAGTCCATCCGCCTCCGTGCAGAGGCAAACGAATCTAAAATAGTATTATAGCATACCTCACACTCTTTGCAAAGTCCCTACTGTTCAAAGTAAGTATTGATTCCGGCAAGAAGCCCTGTGGCCAATTGTTCCAATATCACATCGCTGTGATCCGAATATGCGTTTCCCAGTTCCATATCCACAGAGGGAATCGTACTATAAGAAGTCTGTGTCAGATCAATACTCATATTTCCTTTCCCATAAATCATAGCGCCCTGCTCCCGCAGTCCCTCCACCAGATCCGTTCCCAGGGTATCGTGCTGCTGCCAGTGCGACGCTACCGGCTCCATGGTTTTCAGTGCTTCCGGCACCGAGATGTAGAAGCATCCCTTGTCGTAATTTTTGCCGTCACCGCTGTCCCAGTGCAGTGCAATATGGCAATCCGCGACATTGTTGCAGATCACAGTCCGCGCCACATTGTCTAACTGCACATCCTCACTGTCCCTGAGCATCAGCACATCATAACCGGAAGATAACAGCTTATCCCGCAGGATCTGTGCCATACGTAATGTCACCTCCCGCTCCGGTGTGCCGTCCTGAAATGTCATGCCCCCTGAGACTGCCGCAGCCTCCGTAGCTCCTGCCGCTGTGCTGCCACCGGTGACCTTCGCCGAGCCATCCGGATGGCACAGCGTCTTCACCTTCGCACCGCCCGCCGTCCCGTGTCCGGCATTGACACCGATGATGATGCCTTTACGTCCGGATTCCTCCGGTGCCGGGTACAGCACCGCTGCTCCGGAATTGATCTTAGAATGATCCGCATATTCCCATGTGGAATCCAGGGTGATCTGCTGCAAGTCAGTGTATTCTACCGGTTGCATCTGTGGTGTGACATTTGCCGTTCCCTGTGGTGCCACACTCTCCGCAACCATAGCTTCTATAATTTCTGCATTCTCTATGGTCTCTGTGCTCTCCACGGCTTCTGTACTCTTCACGGTTTCTGCGCTCTCCATGGCTTCTGTGCTCTTCACGCTTTCCGTACTCCCGGTATTTTCCTGTGTTCCACAGGCAGTCAGGGTAAGCGCCAGCACCATAATGGTTACTCTCACCGCCACCCTGTATTGTTTTCTGTGAAGCATTTGTCTTTTACTCCTCCGATATGAAAAGAACCACAGCTGTGAACTTACAGCTATGGTTCTTCTGTTCTCTCTTCCTTATTCCGCTTATTTCAGAACACATCCTCTGATCAGCCGCGCAGTTTGAAATGCTCTAACAGCTCGTTCAGAGTCGTTGCAGATGCGGAAAGCTCCTCGCTGGTAGCGGAAGTCTCTTCAGCTGCTGCAGAGTTAGACTGGATAACATCATTGATGTCTTCCACACCCTTTTTGATATTTTTAACGGAAACCGCCTGTTTGTCAGACGCAGTACGGATATTGGCAACCTCCTGGATGATCTGATCCAGCTCAGCCATAACCTCCTGCATAGCATCATTGGTCTCCTTGGTGACCTTATTACCCACCTCTACTTCATTCATGGACTCTTCGATCAGCTTCTTGGACTCTACTGCAGAATTAGCACTCTCTTCTGCCAGCTGTCTGATCTGATCTGCCACGACTGCGAAGCCTCTTCCTGCCTCTCCGGCACGGGCTGCCTCTATGGAAGCATTTAAGGACAGCAGATTGGTCTGGGATGCGATATTCTCAATATCCGCGATGATCTTTTCAATGTTCTGGGTCGTTGCGTTGATCTTCTTCATGGCATCTACCAGTTCATCCATCTTCTTCTGGCTGTTGGCTGCCTCGATACCTACCTTTTTCGCCTTGTCATGTACAATGTCGGTAGACTTGGTATTCTCCAGTACCTGACTGGTTACTTCGTCTACGGTAGCCACCAGTTCTTCTACGGATGCTGCCTGATGGGTAGCGCCCTCCGCGATATCCTGTGCACTGACTGCCAGCTGATTGCTGCCCGCAGATACCTGCTCGGAGGAATCCTGAATACCGTGCATGGTCTCACTGATCTTATTTACCATTTCATCCAGCTCATCCAAAACATTTCGGAGCAGTCCGACATATGCCTCCGGGCAGCTGCTGTGAACATCAAAATTACCATCGGAAAATTGCTCTACAATAGTCTGCAGATCTGATACAACCTTTTTCAAAATAGCTGCGGCGGTCTCAAAGCTGTCGGAAAGTCTGCCCAGCTCATCCTCAGATTCATAAGGTACACCAATCTCAAAATCACCGGATGCGATCTTCTCAGACGCAGTTACCAGGTTCGTGATCGGATCTATCAGCATTTTGGCAAGCATTTTCGACATGGATGCATTAAATATGATAGCTAAAACAAGTAAAACCACAACAACTATACTTCCTATATAGCCTTTTGACCGTATCAATTCCACCACTGCCACCAGTGCCAGCACCACATATAAAATGTCCATGATGCGGAATGCAAAAGAAAGCTTATTTTTAATTGGCTTGTCTCTCAGTATTTCTTCCAGTTTTTTCATTTGTTTTCTGCTCCTTCCGTGAATTAACCTTTCTGTATTTTATTTTAATTTTCCTTATCTGTTTCGTCAAGATGAAGCTGATTAAAATTATGTAAAATTCAGGTATGGGATGCCCGGCTCATCTCCAGTAATTTATCTCTCATTTCATTCTCAATGCGCTGTAAATCTTCCTCTGCGCTCTGTCTTCTCGCACGTCCCTCTTCCTGGATCTTCATGACCTCATCCAATGTCGTCATCAGTGTCTGATTCGTACTCTTAAGTGTCTCTATATCCACAATTCCCCGCTCGGATTCCTTCGCTGTCTCCACAGACGCCACCTTCAGTGCTTCCGCGTTCTTCTTCAGCAGTTCATTGGTCATATCCGATACGGCACGCTGTGCCTTGGCGGCATCGGTAGCATGATCCAGACCGATGGCAATGACCATCTGACTCTTCCACAGGGGGATCGTATTCACTAACGTCGACTGGATCTTCTCGGACATGGCGATATCATTGGACTGGATCAGACGGATCTGCGGTGCCATCTGCAGGGAAATGGCTCTGGTCAGCTCCAGATCATAGATTTTCTTCTCAAACCGCTCACACATTGCCGCGAAATCTTTCGCTGCCTGCGTGTCCTCCGGCAGTCCGCTCTTCTGTGCCTTCTCTAAAAGTTCCGGAAGCTCCACACTTTTTGCCTGCGCCAGCTTCTTTTTGCCTGCCAGGATATACATGGACAGTTCCTTGAAGTAATTCAGGTTCAGCTGGTATAGCTTGTCCAACACAGCCACATCCTTTAACAGCACTACCTGATGACTCTCCATGGCATCACAGATCTTTGTGATATTGACTTCTGCCTTATCATACTTTGCTTTTAGATTGCTCAGCTTGTCTCCGCTTTTTTTGAACAGTCCGAAAAATCCCTTATCTTCCTCGGTGTCGAAGTCCTTTAGCTGTACCACCACATCGGTTAACAGAGTTCCAACTTCTCCCATATCCTTGGTCCGGACATTATTAAGCGCCGTCTCTGAGAAATCTGCGATCTTCTTCTGGCTTCCGGCTCCGTACTGTAACACCGCCTGGGTATTGGTCAGGTCGATCTGTGCTGCGAAATCATCCACCTGCTTCTGCTCTTCCGGTGTCAGTTCCATCTCGGGAACCGCCTGCTCTTCCACTAACTCCTCCGGCTTCTTCTCCACGATCTCTTCCTTTGCCTCGGCAAAAGGATCCAGTGTAAGAGTCGGTGCTTCTTTCGTTGCTGCGTCTAAATCCATGTTCATACTAATCTCCCTTCCGCAGACGATTCCTTTCGTCGGAGGAATCGCGAATCAAATTTCAATTTACTGTTTTTCCATTACAAAATCGGATTCCGTCAGACCTTCCTTTGCCAGCATGGTCTGTAATACCTGCGCATCAGCCGCTGCGTCAAAGGCTGCATCCTGAAACAGATTGTTTAACAATGTCACAAATGCCTGATTGATCATGTCCAGTGTCTTCCCGATCTCTTTCTTGGCATCGAGAATGTCCTCTCCGGGACTGCTGACTTCATCAAATTCCGCATACTGCTCCACCAGCTTTAAAGTAGTGGGCAGATAATAATCCATTAATTTATGCATTCTGTGCATCTGCTCCGGGTGCTCCTGCACTCTGTCGAAGATCTCCTTCAACAGATTCTCCAGACGGTACAGCTTCTCGGAGATTGCCTCCTCTTCGATCCGGTCGTTCAGATCCCGCAGATGTCTGATGCATTCCATCCCCTCTGCCACCATACTGTGGAGTTCCTGTTCTCTCTCCGCCTGTGCAGCGTCCTGTGCTGTTCCTGTATCCGGCATCTGTTTTGCCTGCTCCTCTAAGTTTTTCTGTTCCAGATAAGCCTTTTCTGTCTCCAGATACTGATGATAGATCACATCATTTAACATAAAACAGGTCTCTTTGTCATCCAGATGACCGTCAGGGAACATTCCGGCCTTCAACATTTTACGCAGATCCTTTTTTACATAGCGGACGCTTTTGCCGGTATAACGCGCCATCTCTGTGATCACACCGTACATCTTGGTACCGCACAGCTCCAGATATTTCTCCGCACGCTGTAATCTTCTGCGCTGTCCGTTGCCATAGGATATCATCTCCAAAAATACCAAAGAAAGTACTCCCGGAAGAATTGCCGCACTTAAACTTGCTGCACTAAAAGCTGCCAGAAGAAGCTGTACCAAAAGTCCCAGTCCGGAAAAGCCAAGTCCGATGCCGCCGAACACGGTACACAAAGTTCCGGACACGCTTCCCTTTTTCTCCATTTTTACCAAAGAAGTCATCTCGGAAGCCGTAGCCTTTCTGGGTGTCCCGACTCCTGCCTGATTCCTGGCACGGTTCTGCTCTGCCTGCGCCTTACGCTGCTCTTCCCATTGTTTTTCCCGTTCTTTTCGCTGTCTGTGCCATTCTTCGTTTTGTCTGCGGTGTTCTTCCCGCTCTCTTTCCCGTTCTTCGCGCTCCGTCTGGATCTGCTCTTTAGACTTCTCTTCTTCCCGCTTTTTATCCTGCCAGTTGCGCTGGGAATTCCAGACCTTTTTTTCCGTGGCTTCCCTGGATAGATTCGCCTGAAAATCCGCTTCCCGCAGAGCATCGGTGACCGTATCGGTTACTAATGTATTCAGTGCCCGGAAATCTCCGGTCTTCATGGCTTCGGCAATGGTCTCTTTAAATTTTTCCCCAAGATGATTCTGCACTTCACTCATAATTAATATTTTCTCTGACTTTTCAGTTCCTCATAGAGCAGACAATAATTCTCGTAACGTGTCTGCGAAATCTCCCCTTCCGCCACGGCATCTTTCACGCCGCAGACCGGTTCTGAGATATGAGAACATCCTCCGAATCTGCAATATTTTTCAAAAGGAACAAATTCGGGATAAAATCCCGCCAGCTGCTCTTTTTCCAGTCCGAACAGTCCCAGGGAGCTGAACCCCGGAGTATCCAGAATGTAAGTATCCGGTGCAATGGAGATCAGTTCGGAATGCCTGGTGGTATGTTTTCCACGCTCGATCTTCTCACTGATGGAACCGGTCTCCATCACAATCCCCGACTGTAAACAGTTGACCAGCGAAGACTTGCCGACGCCGCTGGGCCCCGCCACCGTGGTGGTCTTGCCCCGAAGCAGGTCTTTTAATCTGTCGATGCCTTCCTTTTCCCTGGCACTGACAGTAATGGTCTGAAATCCCGCCTGTTCATAGATGGAACAATAATCCTCTTTTTTCCCCTCTGTGTCAATGTCCTGTTTGTTAAAGCAGATGATGCAGGGAATGTCCTGCTGCTGCATCATGATCAGGAAACGATCCAGCAGGTTAAAATTGGGCTGTGGCTTACAGATGGCAAAAATCACCAGTGCCTGATCCACATTGGCAACCGCCGGACGGATCAGTTCGCTGTGCCTGGGAAGCAGTTCTGTGATATTTCCCTTTTTCTGTGCTTCATCTATGACTTCCATCTCCACATCGTCCCCGACCAATGGTTTCCTGTGGTCCTTACGGAAGACACCTTTTGCCTTGCATTCATAGATTCCGTCCGCACTATGCAGAGCATCCCCTACATGGACATAATAGAATCCGGCAATTCCTTTTATAATCTTGCCCTTCATAGTTCCTGCCTTTGTCTTATTCCTTCACGAATTCCACTCTTCTGGTAAAGGTCTTGTTCTCTGTGGTGCCGGGGACGACAACATCCCCCTCTGTTGTGGTGCTTGCCGATGTCACCTGGTAGGTCATGGTGAGGGTACCGCCGGAGGAGGCGATGCCGTTGATATTGGTCGATACCGGGAAGGTGGTAACCTTCGTATCCATCAGTACCGTACCGTCATCCGCCACCAGGGTGATGCCGACTTCCATTCCCGATACATACTGGGGTGCCTCGGAAGTCGTCGGTGCCACAATGCTGACATTGCACTTATAGGTTACTTTCTGTGCGCCCTGGCTCACCTTAATATCAATGGAGGTTCCCTGATCCACATAGGATCCATGGGAATAGCTCTGATAGCAGATCATACCCTCTCCCACTTCGTCACTGTAAATATAGGTCACACTGCCTACCGTCAGTCCGGCTTCGATTGCTTCCACCGTACCATCCTGCTCTGACAGTCCGATCAGGTTCGGCACACGGATCTTCGTATCTTCCTTGCCCAGGCTTACAGTAACGGTGATCACACTGCCCTTCGGTGCCTTATTACCCTCTGCGGGGGTCTGGGAGATCACGCGTCCTGCTTCTATGGTATCGGAATAGCCCTCTGTCTTATTGACCAGAAATCCCTTGCTTACCAGCTGTGTATTCGCCTCATCAAAGGTAAGCTCCACCACTTTCGGAACTTCTACGCCCTGGGTTCCGGCACTTGCCGTAAGTGTTACCGTGCTGCCTTTTTCAATCTGGGCACCCACGCTGACGTCGGTACTGATCACCACACCTTCTGCCACGGAATCAGATTCCTCATATGCGACTTCCGTCAGAATTCCCAGTCCGGTCAGTGTATTTCTCGCATCATCCACATTCATGCCCTTCACATCCGGCATGGTGACTTTCTCTGCCTCTTCCTTGGTTTCCTCCGTAGTGATGATCGGGCCGGAAGGCTTATTGCCTTCGTCCTTTTTCCCGCCGAAGATCTTCACCGCCAATACGATCAGGATGATACAGATCACGATACCGGCAACGATTGCCAGAACCGTGGTCACTTTCTCCATCTTGGGATCGTAATCGTAATCGTCTTCGCCTTCTCCCTCTTCTTCATTCTCGTACATTGCTTCTGTATCGGAGCGCAGGCGCATGGTCTCATCGTGGTCCGGTTCCTCATATTCACGGTTTGCGGGATAAGGTGTCTTTCTCTTGATCTGTGCCATATCCTCATCGGAGAGCATCCGTGTGCCACCCTCCATGTCCGGGTCATGGTTCACCACGAAATCCTCATCCGGATTGATCAGAGACTGCTTCAGGTCTGCGATCAGCTCCGCCATATTCTGGTATCTGCGGTCCGGGGACTTCTGACAGCACTTCAATACGATGTTTGCCACGCTGGAAGGGATCTCCGGTACATATTCCTTGGGAGAAGGCATCTCCTCCTGAATATGCTTGATGGCGATCGCTACTGTGGTTTCCCCGTTAAAGGGTACTCTGCCGGTCAGCATCTCGAACATCGTAATTCCCAAAGAATAAATATCGCTCTTCTCATCGCTGTAGCCACCTCTGGCCTGCTCCGGAGAAGTATAGTGGACACTTCCCATGACATTGGAGGTAATGGTGTTACTGGTAGCTGCCTTGGCGATACCGAAGTCCGTCACCTTTACCTTACCGTCTTTGGAGATAATGATATTCTGCGGTTTGATATCCCGATGAATAATATGATTATTATGCGCAGCCTGAATTCCCATGCTTACCTGGATAGCAATACTTACCGCTTCCTTGTAAGACAGACGCGCCTTTTTTTCAATGTATTTTTTGAGGGTGATGCCTTCTACCAGCTCCATTACGATATAGTAGATTCCGTTCTCTTCTCCTACATCATAGACATTTACGATATTGGGATGCATCAGTCCCGCTGCCGCCTGTGCCTCAATACGGAATTTAGAGACAAAATTAGCGTTCTCACTAAATTCCTGTTTCAATACCTTGATTGCCACATAGCGATTCAGCTTATGACATTTTGCTTTATAGACATCTGACATACCGCCGGTTCCGATCTTCTCCAGGATCTCGTAGCGATCGCCGATCATCATTCCTATTTTGATCATTCCTGCTCTCCATTCCAAAAACCTAAATAACTAAGCATATTGAATATTATCTGTCTTATGCACACGGCTCGATCAATATCACACTGATGTTGTCTTTTCCGCCGTTGGCATTGGCTGCTTCTACCAGGTGCTGTGCCTTTTCCACGAGATCTCTTGCTCCGTTGATAATCATACGGATCTCTTCATCCTCCAGCATATTGGTCAACCCGTCCGTACACATTAAGACGATGTCACCCTCCTGCAGTTCCACGGTAAAAAAGTCCGGTTCCACGTGATCTTCCGCTCCCACTGCCCTGGTAATAATATTTTTCTTAGGATGATTCCTGGCGTCCTCACGGTCCAGTTCTCCGATGCGCACCATTTCCTCTACATAAGAATGGTCTCTTGTGATCTGACGGATCTTGCTGCCCACCACATAGAGTCTGCTGTCACCCACATTGGCCACCTGCAAAAATCTGCCCATGCAGGATGCCGCCACTACGGTCGTACCCATTCCTTCCAGCTTCTTATCCTCACTGGCACGCTTCCGGATCACCGTATTGGCTTCCTCGATCGCCTTGCGGAAGATCAGTGACGGATTCTTCTCGAAAGAATTCTCCATCTCATGGATCATGGTCTCCACCGTCACCTTCGACGCATAATCTCCCGCATTATGTCCACCCATACCATCTGCTACGATAAACACGTTGGGCAGGTTGCCCAACGGCTCTTCCGAGGTATAGATATAATCCTGATTGATATTTCTTTTCCTTCCGATATCGGTTATGGAAAACGTCTTGAGCACGTCAAACTTCCTCCTGTGAGAGTCCGTCCGGGTTCTGTGTCTCCTGCACATGACGGCGTCTTAACTGTCCGCAGGCACCATCGATATCCCGGCCCATTTCCCTTCTAATTGTAACATGTATCTTTTTACTTTCAAGTTTATTTTTAAATGCCTGAATGTGCTTCATGTCCGACTGCACATAATCCCGCTCTTTAATAGGATTCACCGGGATCAGATTGACGTGACAGCACAAAGGCTTCGCCAGGGCGATCAGTTCTTCGGCATCCTCTTTTGTATCATTCACACCGCCTACCAGACTATACTCAAAAGTGATCCGTCGCCCGGTCTGTTCAAAATAGTACCGGCAGGCATCCATCAGTTCATCGATGGAATACCGGTTGGCGATGGGCATCAGTTTTCTTCGTTTCTCATCAGTAGTGGCATGCAGGGACAATGCCAGCGTGATCTGCAGTTTTTCCTCTGCCAGCTGTCTGATCCGGGGCACGATGCCGCAGGTAGATACCGTCACATTTCTCTGACTGATATGCAATCCGTTCTCATCTGTTAAAAGATGGAGAAATTTTAAAATGTTATCATAATTGTCCATGGGTTCTCCGGTACCCATGACTACCACATTGGAGACCCGCTCCTGCGTCAGTCTCGTGATGGCATAGATCTGATCTAACATCTCCGAAGGTGTCAGGTTCCGCTCCAGTCCGTCCAGAGTGGACGCACAGAATCTGCAGCCCATACGGCATCCCACCTGGGAAGAAATACAGACACTGTTGCCGTGTTTGTACTGCATCCACACGCTTTCCACCACATTGCCGTCAGACAGTTCAAATAAAAACTTTTTCGTACCGTCGATCTTAGACTCCTGTATTCTGACAGGCTTTACACAGGTATATTCATATTTTTCCTTGCATTGTTCCCTGAATTTTGCGGAGAGATTAGTCATCTCGTCAAAGCTTCGCGCTAACTTCACATGCATCCACTCATACATCTGTTTTGCCCGGAAAGCTTTCTCTCCCATACTCTCCAGTTCGACCTTCAGTTCCTCCAGATTCAGGGATTTGATATCTTTTTTACTATCCATGTCTTATATCTCACGTTCTTCTGCGCAGCCTTGCAAAGTAGAATCCGTCGGTCTCATCCGTTCCCGGCAGAAGTTGTCTCTCTTCCTCTAAAACAAACGGAAACTGTTCCGTGATCCAGGCTGCCATGTTCTGATTCTCTTCTCTGTTGATCGTGCAGGTGCTGTACAATAGCACGCCGCCCGGCTTCACATACCGCCATCCGGCTTCCACGATCTGCCTCTGCAGTTCCTGGATAGACTTAAGGCTCTCCGGTGTCACATGATATTTAATGTCTCTCTTTTTGCCCATGACACCTAAGCCCGAGCAAGGGACATCCATCAGCACAACATCCGCAGATGCTTCCCTCTCTGCGTCATAAACCGTGGCATCATGCACTTCCACTTCCACATTGGTGCGGTGCATGCGCTCCATATTCTCATGTATCAAATCTGTCTTATATTCCGACACATCGCGGGATAACACATGTCCCGCCTCTTTCGTATATTCTGCCGCCAGGATCGTCTTACCTCCCGGTGCCGCACACAGATCCATAACAAAGTCTCCCGGATTTATTTTTGCTGCCTTTACCGCCAGGGCGGAAGACGCATCCTGTACAGTGAATTTTCCTTCGGCAAATCCGGGCAGTTCGCTGACGTTTTCCAGATTTTCCGCCAGATATACATAAGGAAGCTCCTTATGTGCGCTTAAGTGAACCCCTCTAGCCTCTATCTGTTTCTTAAGATCCTCACGTTCCGCTTCCGACAATTCCAGGCAAAAACGCAGAGATACCGGATGAATCTTAAGCAGTCCCATGAGAAGTGTTTCCGTTCCCTCCATGCCGTATACCGGAAACCACAGATTCACGATCCATTCCGGCATAGAATATTTTACGCTGAAATATTTCACAGGATCCGCAGAATCCGGAAGGGGCATATTGTCCTTGCTGCGGGCAATACTTCGCAGAACGGCATTGACGAACCCCTTCAGAGTACGGAAGCCGCGCTTTGCCGCCAGCTTGCAGGCCTCATTACATACCGCACTGTCCGGCACCGCATCCATATACAGGATCTGATAGGTGCTCATGCGGAGCAGACAACGGATCAGAGGCTTCATCTTACGGACCGGAACCGAAGAGAACCGGTTCAGATAATAATCCAGCTCCAGCTGTCTCTCTATGGTACCTTCCGTAACTCTCTTGATAAATGCCTTATCTCTGGAATCCAGGTAATCGTATTTATCCAGCACTGCTTTTATTAATTTATGGGAAAAATCCTGCCCCTTTTCCAGGTCCAGCAGGATCTCCACAATAATCTCTCTTGTATCGGTGGTTGCAGGCTTCCCCATGCTTAGTCTCTCCTTCTGCGGTTACCGCCATACAACAGGATCAGACGAAGCAGCTGTAATGCGGAGGATGCTGCTCCCGCTACATAGGTAAGGGCTGCCGCTGTCAGCACCTTTTTACCACCGCTTACTTCTTCACTGCCTAACAGTCCGTATTCCTCCACCTTCACAATTGCTCTGCGGGAGGCATTGAATTCCACGGGAAGTGTCACCAGCTGGAAGATCACGGTCAGGGCAAATGCCCAGATTCCCAGCTGGATCAATGTCTGGTTCCAGCTGAGCAGTACTCCTAAGAAAATCAGGGGAATACTTAAGTTACTTCCGATATTCACCACCGGTACCAGTGCCGCACGAATACTCATAGGCGCATAGCCGTGGGCATGCTGGATCGCATGTCCGCACTCATGGGCAGCCACACTGACTGCGGTGACTGAGGTTCCGTTATAATTATTATATGACAGTCTTACGGTATCCGTCCGGGGATCGTAATGATCGCCGTCGTTTGCGTTCAGACACTCGATCTGTACGTTATACAAACCTTCTCTATTGAGAAGATTCCGGGCAGCTTCCGCTCCCGTAATTCCTCTCATATTCCGAACCTTACTGTATTTGCGCATGGTGGAGTTCACCAGTGCACTGGCCCCAAGGCATAACACCAGTCCGATCAATACCAGAAAATACGTGGGGTCAAAATAATAACCATATCCATAATAACCACCATACATAGCAAAGTCTCCTTTCTTATTGCCTGGCTTGTTTATCACTCTCCCAGTATCTCTCCAGGCTGCACCTTCACGCCTAACAGGAAATCATGGGCTGTCATACGCTTTTTGCCTTCCAGCTGCAATTCCATGACCTTTAGAGCCCCTTCCGACGCTGCCACCTCAAATGAGTCTTTATTTACCGCAAGGATCGTTCCCGGGGTTTCTGTGTGAGCCGTCACCATGGGAATCGCCTTCCAGATCTTTAACTGTTTTCCGCGATAAAATGTGTAGGCGCTGGGCCAGGGGGTCAGTCCTCTGATCAGTCTGTCCAGTTCAGCTGCCGTTTTGGTGAAATCCAGTCTGCCCATTTCTTTTGTGATCAGTGCCGCATAGCAGGTCTTCGCATCGTCCTGTTTTTCCGGGGTCAGCTTTCCTGCTTCTAAGAGCGGCAGTGCTTCGGTGATTGCTTCTCCGCCGAGCACCATAAGCTTATCGTGCAGTGTTTCAAAAGTATCTTCCGAAGTAATGGGAATCTTCTTCTGATACAGCATATCTCCGGTGTCCAGTCCGGCATTCATCTGCATGATGGTCACACCGGTCTGCGTCTCTCCGTCGATGATCACTCTCTGGATCGGAGATGCCCCACGGTATTTCGGGAGCAGGGATGCGTGGATATTCAGGCATCCGTACTTCGGCAGATCCAGGATCTCCTGAGACAGGATCTGTCCGAAAGCTGCCACAATATAGACATCTGCGGGATATTTTTTCAATTCTTCCATAGACTCGGGGGTCTTGATCCTGCGGGGCTGGAATACCGGGATGCCGTGTCTTACAGCACATTCCTTCACCGGTGGGAACTGTAACTGCCCGCTTCTTCCCTTTGCCTTGTCCGGCTGGGTCACCACTGCGGTGATCTCATGTCCCTGTGCGATCAAAGCTTCCAGAGCTCCCACTGCGAAATCAGGGGTTCCCATAAATACGATCTGCATAGCTTATCTCCTTCCCGGAATACTTATTCTTCTTCCTCGTCCTCATAGGTCACGTCCTGCAGAGGGCCTTCCGCCTTCTCCACATAGAGATGTCCATCCAGGTGATCCAGTTCGTGGCAGATGGCTCTTGCCAGCAATTCCGTACCCTCTACCTCGATGGGCTTCATATTTACATCCAGAGCTACCGCTTTCACATAATTGGGTCTGGTCACGATACCAAACTTTCCGGGAACACTCAGGCACCCTTCCTGGCCGGTCTGCTCTCCGCTGCTCTCCACGATCCGGGGATTGATAAGAATATACGGATCCTCTCCGGTGGTGTCGATCACCACGATCCGCTTAAGTATGCCCACCTGGGGGGCTGCCAGTCCTACGCCGTTGGCATCATACATGGTCTCTAACATATCCTCGATCAGTTCCTTCGTCCGGGGAGTCATCTCCTTGACTTCCTTACAGTTCTTGGTCAGTACTTCATCTCCATATTCACGAATATTTCTGATTGCCACAATTATTACCTCCTATAATACGTTCACCGGGTCAAAATCGAATTGTATACTAAGCTGTCTTGGCTGCCACTGTCTCAGGGTCTCCTCCACACAGTCTTTTACCGCCACCAGCGTATCATACTCCGCATGTTTCGCATAGAACACATACCGGTAAATATCGTTGATCTTGCTGATATTTGCCGGGGTCGGTCCCAATATCTGCAAAAAGTCCATATTAGACTTTACCACATCTGCCAGCCTCTGGGCAAGCTGTTTTACGTTTTCTTCCTCTTTGCCATAGATCTGTACCGCCAGCATATGTGCCGCCGGAGGATATCCCGACAGCTCTCTGTACAGGATCTCTTCCTCATAAAAGCTCTTATAATCCTGGGCAGCCGCGCAGGTAATGGCATAATGATCCGGCTGATAAGTCTGGATCACCGCTTCTCCCGGAAGCACCCCTCTGCCTGCTCTGCCCACTGCCTGGGTCAGTAGCTGGAATGTCCGCTCTCCGGCACGGTAATCTGAGGCGTTTAAAGACAGATCTGCCGCCAGGATCCCCACCAGGGTCACCTTCGGGAAATCATGTCCCTTCACGATCATCTGGGTGCCGATCAACACATCCGCCTCACCATTAGCAAAAGAAGATAATATTTTCTCATAGCTGTCCTTCGTCCGGGTAGTATCCGCGTCCATCCGTAGTGTCCGCACCCCCGGATACAATTCTTTCAATTTATCTTCGATCTGCTGGGTACCTGCTTTGAATCCCAGAATATATTTCGATCCGCACTTCGGGCATAGCTTTGGCATGGGCTGCATATAGCCGCAATAATGACAGATCAGCCTTCCCCCTTTATGTTCCGAGAGGGAGACATCGCAGTGGGGGCATTTCATGACTTCGCCGCAGGCGCGGCAGGATACGAATCCCGCATACCCTCTGCGGTTTAAAAACAAGATGGTCTGCTGCCCCTTACTTAACCGGTCAGTCATCAGTTCCTGTAATTTTCTGCTGAAAATAGAACGGTTGCCCTCCTTAAGCTCCTGCCTGAGATCCACCGTGTGTACCGTGGGCAGCTCTCCGCCTGTCAGGCGTTTCGTCAGATGGAACAGCCTGTATTCTCCCTTTCCGGCGCGGTAATACGCCTCTAAGGAAGGGGTCGCCGAACCCAGCACTACACTGGCTCCGTACAGCTTCGCCACTTCCATTGCCGTCTCTCGGGCATGGTATTTGGGAGTACTCTCACTTTTGTAACTGTTCTCCTGTTCCTCGTCCATGACGATCAGCCCCAGATTGGGGAATGGGGTAAAAAGTGCGGATCTCGGACCTATGATCACATCGATCTCGCCTGCTTTTGCACGCTCGCACTGATCATATTTTTCTCCGGGAGACAATGTGGAATTCATGACACTGACCCGGTCACCGAATCTCTGATAGAACCTAAGCAGTGTCTGGTAGGTCAGAGCGATCTCCGGGATCAGCACGATCGCCTGGCGTCCTCTTTTTATCATTTCGCCGATGAGCTGCATATACACTTCCGTTTTACCGCTGCCGGTGATGCCATGGATCAGATAGGTCTGTCTTCTGCCGGCATCAAAATCCGTAAGCACTTCCGTAACGATGGTCTGCTGTTCCGAGCTGAGTGTATTATGCGCTGCCTCCAAGGCTTGCATTTTCACCGGATTCCGGTAACTTTCGGTACTGACTAATTTTGCCGCGCCCACTTTTACGATACTGTTTACCGTAGCGGCGCTGACGCCCAGCTTCCCGGTGACCCATTCGTAGGGAATACTCTCCTGCTCAGACAGAGCTTTTAACAGTCTGGCCTTCGCCACCTGTTTCTTGCGCTCGCATTCTCCTAAGAGTGACAGGATCTCCTCTCTATTCATCAGGCGCACCAGCTGTCTGTGCTCCAGTTTCTTCACAGTCTGCTTCGCCGGCAGTACCGTCTTCAGGGCCTGGATCATGGTACAACCGTAATTGCGGCGGATCCAGGCTGCCAGTGCGATCATTTTGTCTTCCACACCGGTCTCTTTTTCCGGCAGTCCTGCGATCTCCTTGATCTTCTCCGGATCGAACTGACACTGATCCCCTATACTGACTACGTAACCTTTGATCAGACGGTTTCCATTGCCGAAAGGGATCATGACGCAGGCTCCCGGCTCCAATCTGTCCCGCAGTCTCTCCGGCACTCGGTACTGAAATGTCTTATCCAGTTTTTCATGAGAGATATCTACAATGATATCCGCATATAACGTACGCAATCTGTTTTCCTCTCTGTTCACCGGGATCCCGGAAAGCTGCCTTATAGATCCTGACCCGCTGCCGATCCCGGGATATGTCCCTCCGCCAGGATATCCCGGATCAGATCCCGTTCATCCATGGGATGCTTCACGCCTTTGATCTCCTGGTAGTCTTCGTGCCCTTTTCCCGCCAGCACGATGATATCGCCGGGTTCTCCGTGTTCGATGGCATAAGTAATGGCTTCCTTGCGGTCGCAGATCTCCACATATTTTCCATCCGTCTTCGCCATACCGGTCTTGATATCATTGATAATATCCTGCGGCTTCTCGAACCGGGGATTGTCGGAAGTGATGATGGTCAGATCCGCCAGTCTGCCGCTGACCTCTCCCATCTCAAAACGACGCTGTCTGGAACGGTTGCCGCCGCAGCCAAACAGGCTGACCAGTCTGTGGGGTTCATACTCCCGCAGGGTGGTTAACAGACTTTCCAGTGCCATGGCGTTATGGGCATAGTCGATCAGCAGAGTAAATTGGTCAGAAACCTTGATCATCTCAATACGGCCCTTTACTTTTGCCTGTAATAGTGCCTTTTTGATAGCTTCCTCATCCACCTTAAAATGACGGCAGATGGCAATGGCTGCCAGCGCATTGTACACGCTGAATTTGCCGGGCATAGGTACTTCCACATCAAAATTCATCAGACCGGTCACATGGAAGGTCACTCCCAGTTCTCCGGGCTTGTGCACCAGCTGCCGGTTCTCGGCCCGCAGCATGCAGTGTTCTCCCATACCGAAGCTCTCCAGTGCACAGGTATGTTCCTCCGTCACTGCCTGCCAGTGTTCATCGTCACCGTTGACGATTCCCACCTTGCACTGTTTGAACAACAATCCCTTACAGTGCAGATATTCCTCAAAGCTTGCATGCTCGTTGGGACCGATATGATCCGGCTCCAGATTTGTAAAAATACCGTAATCGAAGACAAATCCCTGGGTACGGTGCAGCATCAGCGCCTGGGAGGATACTTCCATAACTACCGTATCCAGTCCGGCATCCACCATGCGGGCAAAATACTCCTGCAACAGGTAAGATTCCGGTGTCGTATTATTTGCATGAATATGTTCGTCTCCGATGATCACCTCGATGGTTCCCACCAGTCCCACTTTATATCCGGCATTCTCCAGAATGGATCTCACCAGGTAGGTGGTCGTGGTCTTGCCCTTGGTGCCCGTGATACCGATAACTTTCAGTTTCTCCGCCGGATGACCGAACCAGGCTGCGGAGATAAATGCCATGGCATATCGGGTATCCGCTACTTTGATCACAGTCACATCCGCATCCGCAGGAAGTTCTATGTCCTTTTGTACCACCAGCACTCCGGCGCCCTGCGCTGCCACCTGTGCGGCAAAATCATGTCCGTCAAAATTTGCTCCGTTAATACAAATGAACAGGCATCCCGGAATGACTTTACGGGAGTCATAGACTACAGCTGTGATCTCCCGCTCCAAAGTCCCTTGTACCGGTTCGTATTCCAGTTTATCCAGAAGTGTTTTTAATGTTCTGCTTTTTTCCATAAAGGTATCCGCCTTTCCCGAAAAATCTTGTTGCATACTTCTTTATATTTTACTCTTTTTTCTTAAAATGTACCACCCTTAAATTTTTCAGTGTCTTTCACATCTTCCAAAGTAATGCTATAATAAGGTATCTTTTTTTAAAGGGGGATTCTTTATGAATGGCTTTTACGGATCCGTAAACGGAAATATCATCGGTACGCTCTATTTTCTTATGTTTCAGTGCGCAGGTTTTCTGTACATCCGTCGCCTTTTTCCGCAAAAAGAATTAGTCTTTCGGCTGCTTGTCGGCAGTGTCCTCGGTTCTGTTCTACTACAATGGATTCCCGCATTGTTTGCCTTTTTCTTCGATTTTTCCCTGACCGCCCATGTGGCGGCGCTTATTTTCATTGCTGTGAGCCTGCTGCTTCTATATACCCTATATCATCCGGTCACGACAGCTTCCTCTCCGGTTCTGCATAAGGATTGCCGGCAACTGTTTTTTGAAAATTATGCTTTTCTTTTACTGGCAGGTATTACTTTTGTGTTATTTTGTGTTTTGCTGTCCACCCACACCCTCCTGCCACAAGAAGACGGACTTCATGTAGGGCAATGTACCTACGGAGATCTGCAGATGCATCTGGGAATCATCACAAGCATTGCCGACCAACAGATTTTTCCGCCTTACTACTCGATCTCTCCCCGGGACAGACTGTGTTATCCTTTCCTATGCGACAGTATTTCTGCCAGTATCTATCTGTTTGGAGCATCTCTGCGCTATGCCTATATGCTCCCCATGTATTTCGCCTTTTTGCAGGTACTTGCCGGATTCTATGCCATCGCAGACACTCTTCTTCATGACCGCGCTAAATCGCTGACCGCGTGGATTCTGTTCTTCTATAACGGTGGATTGGGATTTATGTATTTTATTGACTTTAGCAGCGAAGGTGGTTACCGGATTCGTGATATTTTTACCGGCTATTACACCACTCCCACCAACCTGATTACCCGGAATATCCGCTGGGTCAATGTCATTGTGGATATGCTGCTGCCCCAGCGTGCCACCCTGTTTGGTTACGCAGTTCTGTTCTGCGCTCTGTGGTTATTGCTCCGTGCCATCCGGGATGGGGAAAAAGACTTATTTCTCCCGGCAGGCATTCTCGCCGGAGCACTGCCCATGATTCACACACATTCCTTCGTCGCCATTGTAATTTTAAGTGCCTGCTGGATGCTGCTTTGGCTCTACCGCGCTATCCCTCATGCTTCAGCATCCGGACAGACGCACCCCGGAGCCATTCTTCTGGGCATCTTTACTCTCTGTATGCTCTTTTTTGAGATTCTGAACAAAAGTGCTGCTGTCATCGCACCTGCATTACTTTTTCGTTTTGGAATTATCATTGCTGCAATGCTGGTCCTGTACGGATTGTCCCTGTTCTATCGATGCTTTTTTAAGAAAAAAACAGGTAGCTATACTCTGCGGGAGTTCTTAACTACGTGGGGAATTTTCTTTGCTGTCGTCCTTCTGCTTGCGGTTCCGCAGCTGCTGGAATGGACCTTCCGACAGACCGCGCAAGGCAGCTTTTTATCGGGACATTTTAACTGGGGCAATCAGGGAGATGAATATCTGTGGTTTTACCTGAAGAACTGGGGAGCAATCCTGGCTTTATTCGTTCCCGCAATGATACATTGCAAAAAAGAAGATTTCGATGTGATGTCCGGCGCATGTCTGCTATGGTTTGTGGCAGAGATCATTTCCTTTTCCCCGAACACTTATGACAATAATAAATTTTTATATGTGACCTATGTATTCGTCTGCTGTCTCAGCGCCGGATACGGTATAGACCTGCTGCGCTCTCTGAAAAAAAGTTCCTCGCGTATCCTATGTCTGGTCGGCATGATGCTTCTGTGTACCGTCTCCGCCGTACTGTCACTTGGCAGAGAACTGGTATCCGACTACACCGCATACTCTAATTCCCAGGTGGAAGTTGCCGCATTCGTAGAGGAAAATACCCCTGCCACCTCCTGCTTTTTAACCAATGGCAGACATGTCAATGAGATCTCCGCCCTGGCGGGACGAAATGTAGTCAACGGTGCCGGAACCTTTTTAGCATTCCATGGTCTCTATCATTCGGAAAACCTTGCGGACTTCAAAAGCATTTACGAGGATCCTTTAAACGCGGCTCCCCTGCTTGTAAGTTACGGGATTGATTATATCGAGGTATCCTCCTGGGAACGGGCGGATTATGCCGTGGACGAGGCAGCTCTTTCCTCTCTGTATCCCTGCATCTTCGACAACGGAGAGATTCAGATCTACCAGGTCACTCGGTAGCTTTTCACTCCGCTGTGGGAAGTTCTACGGTATCACATTCCCGGGGCTTACCGAAGTTCTGGATAAAACCGATCACCTGTCCCGACAAGAGTACGGTAAACAGTGAATAACCGATCCGTCTCACCGGGATATAGCTCAAGGACATGACCAGCACGATCAGGTCCGACATCAGGTACACCCACTGGATCTTCCAGCCGGTGGCATGGGAAATGCTCATGGCCAGGGCATCGTCTCCACTGGGTGCTCCACCGATACGTACGCACAGTCCGGCGCCCACACCAACAAACAGTGCACCCACCAGGGCTGCCACAAGGGGCATGTCCGCCAGTCCGGGCCACAGGTGCGGGAATTGTTCGCAGATCTTATATGTACCGGAGAATCCCACCGTAGCCAGTGCGGAATAAGCGATGAATTCCTTACCCAGCAGTTTCCATCCCAGCACATAGCACAACACATTCATGATGCCGCCGGTGACCGCCGGGGAGATGCCGGTCCAGTGCTCCAATAACAGAGTTGCTCCCAGTACACCACCCTCGGTAACACCGGAGATGGAGTGTACATGATATAATCCAAATGCCAGAATAAAACTTCCCAATAAGGTTATAGCACAATTTTTTAATGTGATGTTTTTCAATGCTTCTTTCCATTCGTGAATCTGTGATTTCATTTTGTTCATTTTGTAATTTCTGTTCTTTCTATAATTTTATATTCGTATCTTTATGATGTCCCGCCTTTGATGCCTACGAATTGTTCCGTGCTGCGCACTCTCACAATTCTACCCTCTATTCGCATATCGTGGGATTATCATTCTTACATTATAACCACGGATATCGGTCTATCGTCAAGTCTTATCGGAGAATCGAAAAACCTCAGGCTGTTATACCTGGGGTTTTTCGATTTTCTTATGAGGGGGGGAGATAGTGAGTTCATCAACTATCTGAAATACATTTTACAGAAGAAATGTGTACAGAATGTGTATGAATTCTAATTTAATTCTAAAATGAATCTTGAGGTTTTATAAACTCTGAAAAGTCATACCGAACACCAAAAAGTCTCAGGCATGATGCCTGAGGCTTTCCGGTTTCTTATGAGGGGGGGAGATAGTGAGTTCATCAACTATCTGAAATACATATTACAGAGAAAATGTGTCCATTTTGTGTTCAAAAAATAAAAAAATATGAATGTGATTCTGAACAGTTACAAAAATGTCAGCAATAGTTCTGCATGACAAACTGCACTTCCGTCCTACCCTTATAGGTATTTTGACCGACCTGATATACCACAGAAAGAGGAAAACTTCCTCTTCCGGCATAAAGTGCTTCTTCACTTCCGATACCATATTTTTCATTTAAGAAAGCTCCCAGCCTCTCCAGATCCCCGAAAAATACCACCGTCTGTATTGCACCTTCCGGTGTCTTCACCCAGAATCTGGCACAGGTCTTGTTGGCACCCATTTTAAATCCCGCCTGAAAGAGCAGATCCTTTTGTGCAAAAAGTGGCTTCGGATTCCCGGTTCCGAAAGGTTCTAATAACGCCAGTTCTCCTGCCAGGGCTTCGTCCGCATATCCCATGGGCATTGCCACATCAATATGTACTCTGGGAATAAAATCATCTTCTGTCAGCGTACAGTTTTTATTGAGAGCAATCCGCAGAGGTTCAATATCCTCCTCCCGCATGGACAGACCTGCTGCCAGTTTATGTCCACCGTACTTGGTAAAAAACTGTTTCACCTGCGTCATGGCATCATACATATGGTAAGCTTCGATAGAACGGCCGGATCCCTTCACACCGTCCTCTCCTTTGGTCAGGATGAATACCGGATGATGATATTTTTCCCTGACTTTCCCGGCAATGATTCCGGCAATGCTCTCATGGACCTCCGGCAGATAGATCACCATGACTTTATCTTCTGTCATATGATGTTCCAAAATATATTCATCCGCTCTTTGAATCCCCTGGACCGTCAGATTCTTGCGACTTTCGTTTAAATCTTTCAATTCTCTCGCCGCTGTCATAGCGTCCGCTCTGGTAAAACTCTGCAAAAGCTCCAGCGCCCTTTTCGCAGTATCCAGTCTTCCCGTAGCATTCAGGCAGGGACCCAGCACGAACCCCAGGTGATATGCACTCAGCCGGTCCGGAGCGATTTCATTGACTTCCATCAACGCTTTCAGCCCTTCGTTATATCCTTTTTGGATCCGTTTCAGTCCTTCCTTTACCAGAATGCGGTTCTCATCCTTTAACTCCATAACATCGCATACCGTGGAAAGTGCTGCGAATTCCAGCAGTTCATCCTGAATATTTATAAGCCCCGGATTCCCGGTCTTCTCCGTGATTGCCCAGATCACCTTCAGTGCCACAACGCCGCCGCAGATGCCTTGAAATGGATAAGAACAATCACTGCGCTTGGGATCCACCACCGCCAGTGCCGGGGGCAGCTGTTCCTTCCGCTCCCCGTTTTCTTCTATATAAGGAACCTCATGATGATCCGTAACGATCACACGCATGCCCAGGGAATTTGCCAGCTCGATCTGTGGTGCCGCGGCAATTCCGTTATCACAGGTGACGATCATGCCGACACCTTCCCGCTTAGCCTCTTCGATCAGATGTTCATTCAGTCCGTATCCGTCATGGATTCTGTGGGGAATCGCCGTATCCACCTGTGCGCCAAGCATCTGAAACCCTTTGGTCAGGATATAAGACGAGCAGATACCATCCACATCGTAATCTCCGATGACCCGGATATGCAGACCTTCCTTTACCGCTTTCAGAATCTCCTCCACTGCCCTGTCCATATCCTTAAGCAGCCAGGGAGAATAGCAGTCCTCCAGTTTCCCATAGAGGAACTTCTGAATCTGGCTCTCTTCCGTCAGATCCCGGTTTCTAAGGATCCTCGCCGTCACCGGACTGATATGAAATTCCTTCGCCCATTTATCAAAATCTGCCTTCTTCGCAGCCACATACCATTTTTCCATGCAGGTTCCCGCTTTCGTAATTGTTTTTCCCTGAAACTCATTCCTTAGGTATTATAGCATAAAAAAGGCTTGTGTATCTCCTTTTTTGTGCATCAGGTAGATTCCCGGATGATCAAGGTTGGGAATGTGATATGGGACTGCACATAGAGATTCGGTCTTTTTATTTTTTGCAGGATATACTTTCCGGCCTGCACTCCCATATCGTAGACGTCGATGTTGACGACAGAGAGCATGGGCTTCAGTATCTGAGAAAACGGGAAGTCGTCAAAGGTAATCACCTTCATCTCCTCCGGGATCAGGATTCCTCTGTCGTGCAGGGCATTCACACAACCGTAGGCGATATAATTATCTGCACACACTAACGCATCCGGACGTCTTCTATTCTCCAGGATCTGCATGGTCATCCGGTAACCGCTGTCACAGACGGATTCTCCCTTTTTCACATATTCTCTGGGCAATAACACATCATGCTCTTTAAGCACTGTCAGGACTCCGTCAAGACGTCTCGCTGAGATCTGATCCTCCGGCTTGCCACCGATAAAAGCCACGGACTGACAGCCACGCTCCAGCAGATGCTTCGCCGCCAGTTCTCCCGCCAGCCGGTTATCGATATCGAGCCAGCAGAAATGGCTGTTAAAATTCGGATTGCCGATCACAATATGCGGGATCTCATGAGTAAAAAGCAGTTCATCCAGTGCCTGGGAGATTACCGACGCATGGATCACAAACCCGTCTGCCTGCTTGGTATCCGCTGCATTCCGGATAAATTCCGCACAGTCTCCCGCTGCTATATTCCTGACTACAAGCGTATAGTCCTTCTGTGCCAGCACTTCCTCCAGCCCACATAAGATTTCAAACATCTGTGGATTGGCAAACCCGGTTCCTTTCCCCAGCTCTGCCACAAATATAATGGTTCGTGCAGACTGCCTGGCAAAATTTTTCGCCCGCAGATTCGGATGATAATCCAGCTCCTCCATAGCTTTTCGTACTTTATCTGCCGTCTCCTGCGAGATTGAATAGGAGCCGTTCATCACTTTCGATACGGTTGCCGTAGAAGTTCCCGCCAGTTTTGCCACATCTTTAATGGTTGCTCCCATCGTTCACCCTCCTCGCGCGATTTTCTCTGAGAATATTTTAATCCCTTGTCCGGATCAGTGCAAATCCTTTTGCTGCCAACTGTCCTTCCTTAAGACCTTCCTGCCAGAGGATTTCTCCCCGGAGTAGTTCTTCGGACAGTTGAACACTACTCTCTTCCATATTCAGGAAAATACGGATACTCTCTATACTGCCATCTTCTTCCTCCAGATATCTTTCATAGCCATACACTCTGCTGCCCGGTTCCGCCAGTAACGTGCGATATTCTCCTCTTCGCAGCGTTCGTTCCCGTTTGCGCAGAGCAATTGCCTTCTGATATAGCAAAAACAAAGGACTGCTCTCATCCAGTGTATCCCAGGGCATGGGCTGTCTGTATTCCTCCTCCAGGATACCGGTCAGTCCCACCTCATCCCCATAGAATACAGAGGGCATTCCGGGGAAAGTCATCTGAAAGATCACCGCCAGGCGGAAGCTTTCTTCATCCTGGCACAGCGAGCGGAACCGGCTGGCATCATGGCTGTCTAAAAGGTTTAACTGTGCATAGACCGTCTGCTTACGATATCGCATACGCATATCCGTTATGCGGCTGTCAAACTCCCCGGCATCTGCCGTCTGCTCCCCAAAAAATCTCCGGCAGTGCTTACGGAAATCATAATTCATCGTAGAATCAAACATGGTTCCGTCCAGCCAGTGCGCCGCACTCTCCCATACTTCTCCGATGAGAATGGCGTCGGGATCCACACTTTTTACGCTCTCTCTGAATTTTCTCCAGAAGCCATCATTGATCTCACTTGCCACATCCAGCCGCCACCCGTCGATATGGAATTTTTCCACCCAGTAGCGCCCCACTTTGCAGAAATATTCTGCGGTCTCCGGATTTGCCAGATTTAGTTTCGGCATCATCCGTTCATAGCCAAAGCACTCATATCCCGGATATTCCTCCGGATCCTCCGGTCGCACTACCGGATAGGTAAGTCCGTAGAACCAGTCTCTGTAAGCTGACTGCTCTCCTTTTTTCACCACATCATCAAAGGCGAAAAAATACCAGCCACAATGATTGAACACACCGTCAATGATTACTTTCAGTCCGTTCGCATGAAATACATCGATCAGCCGGTGAAAATCTTCATCGGTTCCGAAGCAGGGATCAATGTGAAAATAATCTAACAGATCGTACTTATGATATTCTCCGGCGACAAAGATCGGATTGATATAAATAGCGTTCACGCCGAGGTTCTTCAGGTACTCCACGTTCTCGCAGATCCCGCGGATCGTACCGCCGAGCTTCCCCCTCGTCGGTACACCACCCCATTCCTTCTCCTCTCCTCTGCCGCAAAGATACCGGTACTCAGTGGCAAAGCTATCGGGGAAAATATTATAAATGATCGTATCCTGTGCCCATTCGGGCGGTGTAACAATATCTGCGCGGTGATTGAACGGCAGCTGATAATATTCCGAGCGGTCATCCACGGTATGATCCGTGAATCGTTCTCCGTAGTACAACACCTCTTCCCTGCCATCGGACAATGTGAAATAATAGCAAAGTCTTTTATAGGGATGCTCCAGCGTAGTCTCCCAGTAATCGAATTCTTCCGTCTGCGCCACCACTGCCATCTTTTGTTCTGTAAAAAGCACCGGTGTCAGTCGGCATGCCCTGTCTCCGTAATGGAGCCTGCATTCTGTCAGATCCCCTCTGCCTGCCCGCAGACGGATCACAATATGCTCTTCATCTGTCCCGTATGCATACTGGGACATAGGTATATGTAATACTGCACTTCGATTCATACTTCCTCTTTCTGCGGTCTATCCCTTCACTCCACCGGAGGTCAGACCCTCTGTCATGTTCTTTTGCAATGCGAAAAATACGATCAGGATCGGCAAAGACACGATCAGGGATGCTGCCGAGAAAATCGGCCAGCTTCCGCTCATCTCCGTTGCCTGCAGCGAATATAACCCCGCCGCCAGCGTATAAGTATCGGATCCTGTCATGAAATTGATGGCAAAAATATACTCGTTCCATACATAGACAAGAACCATCATAGCCGTTACCGCAATAGTAGGCTTAGCAAGCGGCAGTACGATCTTTGTCACCTGTTCTAACTGTGTGGCTCCGTCGATCATGGCTGCCTCCTCGATCTCCACCGGAATCGTGTCAAAATACCCCTTCATATTCCATAGTGCAAACACTGCCATCGTACCGGTATACACAATGACCAGACCGGTTCTTGTATTGATCAGCCCCATAGGACTAAGCAGCTTATACAGCGCCGTCATGGACAAAAGGGACGGAAATGCATAAAGTAAAATCAACAGCTTCAAAATCGCCTTTCTTCCGGGAAATCGTTTCCGGGAAAAAGCATACGCTGCAGGGATTCCGGTCCCCAGCGAGATCACCAGTGTACTCACCGCCAGGATCAGACTGTTCTTCAGCCATAAAAGCACCGGTTTCTCGGTAAAAACCGCCTTATAATTCTGCAGGGTCATATGCTTTGGCAAAAAGGAAAAGTCAGATCCTAACAGGCTGTTCTCTGCATTCAGCGACACGGAAAACGCATATAATACCGGCACCAGAACGAAAAAGCATACAAGGATGAAAAACACATTTACCGCTATAAGTACCAGCACATGTTTCGTCTTTTTACTCATCTGCTCTCCTCCTTTCTGCCGTTTGTCACCAGAGAAAACACTAACAGCATTCCGAAGATCAGAATGGAGATAGCGGAACTGTATCCGTAATTGTTCGTAATGAATGCCTTCTCATAGGCATAGGTTAAAATGGTATGAATATTCGCACCGGTCTTGGATCCCACCTGCTGGGTCAGCAGATAGATGACATCGAACTGTTTAAAAGTCGTAAATGTCGTGATCATAACCGACGGTGCTATAATGGGGCGGATCATCGGAACCGTAATATATCTCGTCCGTTCCAGCCAGGTAGCACCATCTAGCAGCGCACTTTCGTAAAAGCTCCGGTCCACACTCTGCAGTGCCCCGTCAATGATAGTGATCATGAAGGGTAACGCCAGCCAGAGGTTCACTGTCGTACAGCTGATGAATGCGATCACGTCACTTCCAAGCCATCTCACCGGTTCCATTCCCAGTCTGATCATCCATTGATTCAACAGACCGAACTGGGAATTGAACATTCCTGTCTTCCACAGCAGGATTGATACATATCCCGGCATGGCCCAGGGAAAGATCAGCAGGGTACGATAGACATTACGCAGTCGCAATCCCTTGACATTGAGAAGTGTTGCCATAATAAAAGCGATCACCAGCTGCAGCACCATATTTACCACGGTCCATAATATCGTCACAAGAAGTGCTGTCAGGAAGCCATTGTCAAATACCAGCAAAGCATCCTTATAATTCTCCAGTCCGATGAACTCATAATTATTCCAGTGATAAATATTCATATTGGTCATGGAGATATATCCGGTATAGAGGATCGGGAAGATTACGATCAACAGGATCAATACTAAGGACGGCAGTGACCAGCTGTAGGCAAACAGTGTCTCTCTTCTTTTTTTATTCTGTTGTCTGTTCCCATGAGCATTTTTATTTCTTGTCATATTTATTCGTTCCACTTCCTTTTGCCCGATTATACCTGATTACGCAGCGTCACTTATTTCATGGATTCGATCAGCTGCAATGCTTCCTTCTGTGCCTTCTCCGCACTTTCCGCCACATCATTGCCCGCCATGTTGACATCCGTCAGCAGTCCGCTGGCTACGGTCCACATCACATCCATCTCCGGCAGGTTCGGCATGGGCACTGCATTTTCCGCTGTCTCCTTCATAGCCATGACCACTTCATCACCGCTTACTTCTTCATAACTGTAACAATTTTCTCTGGCAGGAGCACAGCCACTGGCCTGTGCAAGCGCAATACCCACCTCGTCCTTCATCAGTGCCCGCAGTACCTGCTCCACCGCATCCTTTTTATTCTCTGCTGCATTTTTCAGCACCTGGACACCCTGTACTCCCATATAGGGGGCGATCGGCTTTCCGGTCTCATCGATCACAGGCATAGAGGCGATTCCCACATCCATTCCGCTTTCTCTTACTGTCGGGATCAGCCAGGGGCCGGCTATGGTTGCATGCGCCATTCCCTCTTTGAACAGAGTATTCACTGTGGCATACTCGGTCTCCCCGGGCATGAGATCCACGAACTTTTTATGATAGACCAGGGCTTCCTCTGTCTCCGGCAGATTTAATCCCGGCTCTCCGGCATCATTCAGGATATAGCCTCCGAATCCATTGATCCAGCCTGCCGCATAATAAGGGGTACTATGCTGTTCCACGAATCCGTAATGCCCTCCACGGGTATTCTCCTGCATGTAAGCATACAGTTCCTCTGTGGTAGCCGGCACTTCCTCATCCTTCATGTAGAGACGGTTATACATAAAAAGTAAGGTCTCATAATAGATAGGAAGCTGATAGACCGTTCCCTTATAGGTCGCCGCTCCGATCGTATTATCCATATAGGCATCCAGTTCCTCTGCCGGAATGATATCCGTGATAGGCGACAGGATGCCCATTTCTGCATAGACACCTATCTTATCATGGGCAAAAAAGTACATATCCGGAGCTGCCTTGGGATCATTTCCCACCATTTTGAGAGCTTCTGTCAGATCACTCTTTTTCTCAAGTACTACATGGATCTGCGGCTCTAATTGGGCAAATTCCTCTTCCAGGACCTGCGTTACCGCATCCTCCTTGTCATGCCAGATGGTGATCGTAACCTCTCCGTCCGTCTTTTCGCCCTGTGCTGTCTGCTCCACCGTCTGACTGCCACAGCCGGTCAGGCTGCCAATGGTCAATCCTGCTGCCACGATCCATGCCCATGCTCTGTTCCGGATTCTATTCTGATTTTTATTCTTCATATCCTGCACTCCTTTGATATGTACTCTCCTGCTTCTTGTTTTTATATCTTATTTCTGTGACTTTTTCTTTGAGACTGCCACTGCTGCGCCGCCTGCTGCCGCCACTACCAGCACGCCAATCACGATGGGTATGACCGGTGTGGATTTCTCTGTATTCTCCGCTGCTTCGTTTGTTGTTTCCACAGCTTCCGCAGGCTCTTGTGTTGCCACAGTTTCGGTTGTCTCTTCCAGCGCGATTTCTTCATAAGATACGGTGTAATCCTCCGGACCGTTTATCGTAAGCCAGATATCCTTACCGGTCTCTACGGAAATATCCGTCGTCTGTACACTTCCCTCATTCCCATTGACGATTATAGAATTCACCCAGCCGGGAACCTCCTTTACCAGCCAGCCGCCTTCGCCTTCCTCTAATGCCTCTCCGGGCCACGCTGCAAATGCGTTAGTGCCGTCCGGTGCCGACCATGCCCACAGACAGGGACCGTTCCAGTCTGCAGGAGCAGATACATGGATCGTCACATTGGGAATTTCTGCCTGATCCGGATTCTTATAGCTGAAATCGTAGCTGCCGTCGGCCGCTACCGTTACCCAAAGCTCTGCGGGATCAATGGAAATATCTTCTGTCTGTACAGTTCCTTCGTTCGCATTGACAATGATGGAATTGACCCATACCGGAACCTTGATGCTGTACCAGCCATCTTCACCTGCTTTCATCTCTTCCCCTGGCCATGCTGCAAAGGCATTGGTGCCATCCGGTGCCGACCACGCCCACAGGCAGGGGGCTTCCCAGGAATCATCTACTTTTGCATGTACCACGAATTTCTCTACGTAAGCCGGTGCCTCTCCGGTAGTCTTGCTCTCATAAGAGATCTCTACGGTGTCCGCTGCACTCACCGTGATCCATGCTGCATTGGTATCCAGAATCTGCTCCTCGGTCTGCACGCTGCCCTCATTGGCATTGACGATCACATGATTCGCCCATGCAGGAAGCCAGATATAATACCAGCCGTCATTAGCTGCATCTGCTTCCATCTCCTCGCCGGGCCATGCTGTAAACGCATTATTGCCGTCACTGTCCCACGCCCACACACAAGGATTTTCCCAGTCCTTTGGCACCTGCACATAAAGCGCATTTCTCTCTTCTGTATTCTGTGTTGTTTCTGCATTTGCCGTCATCGGCAGAATCCCGATCACCAGCAGAAGCATCATCAGAAATGATCCACAACGTCTCATCATCTTACTCATAATATCCTCTCTTTCTGATTGTGTTATATTTTCGTAACTATTCAGAACCCCATTCGCAAATTTGCGAAAATTACCTTGGCTCTGAATAGTTACATATTTTCTGTAACCTTTCTGTCGTTTCAACCGTTTTAAAAAGTGCACTTTCCCTTGGGTTATTTTGATTATAACGTTGCTGTTTCCGGATGGTCAATTTGATTTTAGGTAATCGTTTTCCCTCTGCTTTATTTATTTTTCACAGTTTCATTCTTCTGTTTTTGGCTGTTATCCACAAATGTTTTTTGGGTTTCCTGCGTTTTCCTAAATATTTGTGAAAGTTTCACGAAAATGTTTCCTATGGAGTACCCATTAGAAATATGCACCGCAAGGCGCACACAAAAAGAGATGGAAGCCTTTCGCTTCCATCTCCATTGAAAATACTTTTATGCTATTTTTATTACTTTTTACTTATTCCTACTTATTTTGCCTTGGGTGCGAACTTTTTTCTCAGTACATACCACAGGGCACCTGCAATACATACAGAGGAATAAGCACCACAGATGATACCTACCATCAGAGGCAGAGCGAAGTCACGGATGCTGGTCACACCCCAGATGTACAACGCGCCTACCATTACCAGAGTGGTCAGGGAGGTGAATAAGCTTCGGGACAGTGTCTGGGTGATGCTGTGGTTTACAACATCCTGCAGATCATCCTTCTTAGTCATAACTGCCATATTCTCACGTACACGATCGAAGATTACGATGGTGGCGTTGATAGAGTAACCTACGATGGTCAGCAGACATGCGATAAAGGTATTGCTGACGGATACTCTTGCCAGTGCGTAGAAGGTGATGACTACCAGCACGTCATGGAGCAGGCAGGCAATACTGCTGACACCGAAACGGATATCGCTGAAACGGAAGCGGATATAGATCAGCATGCAGATGATTGCTACTACTACCGCCAGGATCGTATCGGACTTCATCTCGTTACTGATGGTGGAGCTGATGGTCTCGGAGGTGATCAGTGTCTCATCCACACCAAAGTTATCCACGAACACCTGATTCAGCGCCTGTCTCTGATCCACATCCAGAGAACCGGTCTTGAAGATAACTTCGTTGGAGCCCTGTACGGTCTGGATCTGAACTGCACTGCCGGTGGTGCTCTCGATCAGAGGTACCATCTCGCTGTTGATCTCTTCCAGAGTATAGCTCTTATCAAAAGTAACAGTAGTTGCGGTACCGCCCTTGAACTCCAGGCTGTAATTCAGTGCATCACCGGTGTTCATCTTGTAGACACCCATGGTAATAAATCCTGCAAGGATCACTGCCAGAGACAGTCCGAAGAAGATACCCTTCTTCCCTAAGAAGTTCACTGTCTTGTGTTCCTTACCTACACCATACCACTTGGGATCCTTTAATCCCAGTGCATAGAAAGCCTTCATAATATACTTGGTCACTACCAGTGCAGTGAACATGGATAATACGATACCAAGTGCCAGCGTCTGTGCAAAGCCCTTTACGGTACCAGGTCCTAACAGCCACAGCACTGCTGCTGCGATCAGGGTAGTCACATTACCGTCGATGATAGCGGACAGTGCCTTGTCATAACCGATCTGCATGGCACTCTTAACAGTCTTGCCTGTTGCCAGTTCCTCACGGATACGGGCAAATACGATAACGTTGGCATCCACTGCCATACCGATGGACAGGATGATACCTGCGATACCGGACAGGGTCAGGGTCATGTCAAAGCCGTTCAACAAAAGTACTACCAATGCTACATAAATGCCCAGTGCAATGACAGAAGCAAATCCGGGCAGGAAATATACTGCAATCATGAAAACAGCCACTACGATAAATCCGATCACAGCTGCTTTTAAGCTGGTGGAGATTGCTTCCACACCCAGCTGTGCGCCAACTACCTTGGAATGCAGCTCTTCCAGCTCAAGCTTCAGTCCACCGATACGGATAGTGGAAGCCAGGCTCTCTGCCTCTTCATAGGAGCTCATAGGAGAGATCTGTGCATTACCATCGGAGAACACACCCTTTACAGAAGGAACACTTACAAAGGATCCATCATAATAGATACCCAGGGTCTCGCCCTTCTCGTAAGCATTTCTGGTAGCTTCTTCAAACTTCTTAGTACCTTCCTCTGTCATTACCAGGTCTACCGCATAGGTGGAATTGCCCATCGTCTGATCCTTGATAGAGCCTGCGGTAGCATTCTTGACATCCGTACCTTCCAGCATGATGGATCCATCTGCCTTCAGTTCATCGATGGTCTTATTCAGAGCGTACGCATAGCTTACATTGCCCTGTGCATCGGTCACTGCCTGCATAGAGTAATTCGCATTGCCGTCCTTGTCTGTCTCTGCAATGAAATACAGGGAACCGGGACGTCCCAGCTCTTCCAGGATCTTGTTGGCATCTGTTACACCGGGGATCTCGATATTGATACGATCGGTACCCTCCTGGTATACAATAGCCTCTTTACTGTAATTCTCAACACGCTTCTGCAGCTTGGCAATAGTATCTGCCATATCCGTTGCATCCGGCTCTTCATCGCCTACCACCTGGTAAGTGATGCTGACACCACCGGCCAGATCCAGTCCCAGACTGATGTCTGAAGCACTGGCAGTTCCTTCCGCATCTACGCCATTAAGATCCACATAGCCGACACCCAGCAGGACCAGAAGTGCGCAGAGCAGAATGATGATTGCTTTACTTTTTTTCATCTTTCCTTTGTCCTTTCTATTCTTCTGAAGCTTCTGCTGCTTCCGCAGCCTTCAGCATGATAGCACATTCGATACGTTTTCTCTGCAGCTCACAGCCGATATCATACGCATCATTGATATTGCCATGGAAATTATAAGAGTTTGCAGCACATCCGCCGCTGCAATAGAACTTGGCAAAACACTTCTTACACTTGTCCTTTGCATAGACATTACAGCATTTGAACTCGTCGCGGATATCATCTCTTACCACACCGGTATCCACATTGCCCATGAGGAACTTCTCATTACCCACGAACTGGTGACAGGGATACAGGTCTCCCCAGGGAGTAACCGCCAGATATTCGGTACCGGATCCGCAGCCGGAGAGTCTCTTGGCTACGCAGGGACCGCCCTGCAGATCGATCATAAAGTGGAAGAAATTGAAAGCCTTGCCCTCTTTCTTACGCTTGATCATTTCTACTGCCAGTTTATCGTATTCTTCCCTTAAGATCGGAAGATCCTCTTCTCTGATGGCATAATCATCCGTAGGCTGTGCCACAACGGGCTCCACGGAGATCTGCTTGAATCCCAGATCTGCCAGATGCAGAACATCCTTGGAGAAATCCAGATTATTGTGGGTGAACGTACCACGCACATAATAATTCATCTGGTCTCTGCTCTCCGCTACCTTTTGGAACTTGGGAACAATGATGTCATAGCTGCCCTGCCCGCCGCGGAAAGGACGCATCTTGTCGTTGATCTCCTTACGTCCATCGATACTCAGCACGATATTACCCATTTCCTTATTCACGAACTCCAGGATCTCATCATTTAATAAGATACCATTGGTAGTCAGGGTAAAACGGAACTTTTTATTGTTGGGCTTCTCTAAGCTTCTGCCGTATTCTACCAGCTGCTTTACCACATCCCAGTTCATCAGGGGTTCGCCGCCGAAGAAATCCACTTCCAGGTTCACACGGTTGCCGGAATTGGCTACCAGGAAATCCAGTGCCTTTTTGCCGACATCAAAGCTCATCAGCGCTCTTCTGCCGTGGTACTCACCCTCTTCCGCGAAGCAATATCTGCAGGCGAGGTTACAGTCATGGGCAATGTGCAGGCACAGTGCCTTGACTACGGTCTGGCGCTTCTTAAAATCAAAAATGTAATTCTCGTAAATATCGGGAGCAAACAGTTGTCCTGCCTTCTCCAGCTCCAGGACTTCGTCCACCGCTTCGGTGATCTCTTCCTGGGGATAGGGGATATTCGCAAGATTCAGTACAGCGGCCTTGATGGTGTCCGCATCCTTGATACCTTCTGTCACCAGAGGCTCTACCAGCGGAATCATATCATACACAATATCATCTACCACATGGACAGAACCACTGTTCACATCCATAACGATATTATAGCCGTTGCTCTTATACTGGTGTATCACAGTTCTATTCCTCTTCTTTCTACTTCTTATTGCTTAACTTACGCCTGCTGACTATTCGACCCTTTTACATGATCAATCTTCCGGCTTTCTCTTCCGGCTTCCTTTTGTCCAAGGGTGTCTCTCTGTATTCTACCTGACGCAAATTCATGCATAGACTTGCATCTGCTCTGTTGCAAAATAAGCCGTCATTCCTTCTCCGAATAGTTAACAGAGAATAAGCAGCGACCTGAATCGCTGCTTACGTTAGTCTCTTCTCATTTTCTTAGATTATTTAATCTTTTCACAACTCTGGTTTCCTACTGTGCAGGAAGTCTTACATGCAGACTGGCAGGAAGTCTGGCACTCACCGCAGCCGCCCTTTTTCATGGATTCCTTTAAATCTCTGGTTGTTAAAGTCTTAATATGCTTCATTAAAAATAGCCTCCTTATGATTTCAAAGCGCCTATCGACGCTGGCGTGTATATAAATATGCAGACACGCGACTCATTTTTGCTCATTATATCATGTATTTGGCATTTGTAAAAGCTTTTTTTCTCAAAAAGCGGTAAAAAAAGCGGTAAAAGTCATTGTTACCTGCTTTTCACCCTAACATTCCGCCCAGTGTCCCCCCTGCCACGCACAATACCATGGTAGTCCAGAAGGAATTACCCAATGCGGTCTCCGGTGTCCTGATCAGCACCGACACCACCGCCAGGATCACAAAATATGCCGCTCCCACGAAAGCTCCCCACAGGAATTTCTGCTTTTCCATTCTCTTTCCTGCAAGGAAGCCCGCTGTAAAGGTAGTGGCTACATAGATGACGGAAATCGCAATCGTCACTATGCCTTCCGTCAGATGTAGTTTATACAATAAAAGTGCCAACAGACATAGAAGTAATAATGTCAGCACATAAGATACGAGCAGACATTTCGCCAGTGCCAGTACCGGAATTCCTTCTTTTCCCTCTCCTCTTTTTTCCATGTCATCCCTCCTTTTACCTATGTAAAATGTATATTCAAAGCCTTCGGAAAACTTGACAACTATTCCTGTCCTATTGTATATTGTTGCTTAATAACACATAAATAAGGCATAAGCCTGCTATTTTATTTTAAGAAGGAGTGAACTTTTTTGGATACCTCTGGTGTCATACAACTGATTTCTATTATTGTTCTTATTTTTCTGTCCGGCTTTTTCTCTTCCGCCGAGACTGCACTGTCCACGGTGAACCGTGTGCGAATGCGTTCTTTGGAGGAGGAAGGCAACAAGCGTGCTGCACGCGTCAATAAAATTCTGGATAATTACAGTAAAATGATCAGTACCATTCTGATCGGTAATAATATTGTAAATCTGACGGCATCTTCCCTGGCAACAACTTTAGCTATGCGCATTAATCTGGCAGTAGGTATCGCAACCGGTATTTTAACTATTGTCGTATTACTCTGCGGTGAGATCGTACCGAAGACCTGGGCGGTTCTGTGCTCTGAAAAGCTGGCACTGACCTACTGTAATATCATATACCTGCTGATGCAGGTACTCACACCGGTTATTATCGTGGTAGACCTGCTCTCCCATGGCATCATGAAGCTGTTACATATCGATCCGAATAAAAAAGCCAGTACCATGACCGAAAGCGAACTGAAAACCTACGTGGATGTCAGCCATGAAGATGGTGTCATTGAATCCGAGGAAAGAAAACTGATCTACAACGTATTTGATTTTTCCGATGCTCATGCCAAGGACATCATGATCCCCAGGATCAATATGGTAACGGTAAGTCTTGATGCTACCTATGATGATGTACTTGCAGTGTTCCGTGATTCCATGTACACACGCCTTCCGGTCTATGAGGACGATAAAGACAATATCATCGGTCTCATCAATATCAAGGACTTTATCCTGACGGAGGATCAGAGTGCTTTCCATGTGGGAAATATCTTAAGAGACGCTTATTATACTTACGAATATAAAAAGATTGCCGATCTGATGTACGAGATGCGGGAAAAGACCACGAATGTCTCTTTCGTATTAAATGAGTACGGTGCTACCGTAGGTATGATCACTTTAGAGGACTTACTGGAAGAGATCGTCGGTGAGATTCGTGACGAATATGATGAGGATGAAGAAGAACTGATACAGAAGATGTCCGATGACACTTATCTGGTAGAAGGCAGCCTGAAATTAGATGATATCAATGATGCTCTGGGGACAGACCTGACCAGTGAAGACTACGATTCTATCGGCGGTCTGATCATCGATTGTCTGGATCGTCTTCCGGAGGATGGTGAGGAAGTCACCCTGGAGAACGGTATTCACCTGAAAGTACAGGGCATCGATCAGAACCGTATCGTCAAAGTTCTGATCACTATTCCGAAACCCACCGAAGAACACGTTGCCGGCAGTTCCGAGCTTTCGGAAGATCACGAATAGGAATAGTACACGGACCAACAAAGCTTTCTTCTTTGTTGGTCCTTAAGTAATGAAAGGGAAAATAATGTCACAGGATAAAAATACTGAAAACAAGAAAACAAAAATGACTTCCAAACAGATCTTTGCGATCGCAGGAATCGTTGTGCTGGTGCTGTTGTATGTCGTAACCCTGTTCGCAGCGATCTTCGACAGTTCCGCCAGACATGCACTGTTCGCCACCTGCCTGTTAGCCACGGTAGCCATTCCTCTTCTCATTTGGATCTACACCTGGATGTTCGGGAAACTGACGAACCGCTCCACCTTCGCAGATTTCCATCCGGAAGAGAAAAAGGGCGATAAATAAGATTGTCAGCAGTCCACGCCAAGCTTGCGCAATTCCTCTTCCGCCTGCTCTTTGGTCAGGAAGTGGATACCATGGATTCCCTGTTTTTCGGCGGCCTCGACGTTCTTCAGGGTATCATCCAGGAATACGCTCTCTTCTGCCTTTAATCCATAACGTTTCAAAAGCAACTGATAGATCTCCGGTTCCGGCTTGATCAGATGCTCCTTATAGGACAGGATACCACCCTCCATCTCCGGCAGGAAATTCAATGCCTCTGCGCATTCCACCTCGGCCTTGCGGGAAAAATTAGACAAATAATACACATGATATCCCTTCGATTTCAATTCCTGCAGCCAGGGAATTGCATATGCTCTCGGAGTTACTATTCCGGCAATACTCGTAAACGCCTGATACAGCTCCTGCTCCAGCTGTGGTGCATCTTTTACAAACGCAGCCAGTACCTGTTCATCCGTCCAGGTACCGCGATCATACTCTGCCCATGCCGGATGCATCACGGATGCTTTGGCAATCTTTTGAATCATCTCCGCATCGAATCCCTTATCTGCCAGAAATCCTTCCCAGCGATAATCAGTCAGTACATTTCCAATATCAAATATTATATTACGTATCATCTTATCCTATCTCCTATCCGTTTGTATATTCTCTTGCATGCGCCATCTGCATCATTTATATCGGCCTCTTTATACCTCTTGCATACGCCATCTGCGTCATTTATATCGACCTCTTTATAACGTAGCAGCCGCCGCATCCAGTTCCATGATCTCCAGCAGTTTCTCCGCCGCCGGCGCCATAGGCACTTTCGTATTCCTTACAACACAGAACTGTCTCTTCGGTATCATTTTATTGAACCTGAGTTCAAAAAGCAGGCCGGATTCCACATAATCTCTGGCAAAATCCCGCATCACACAGCCCACGCCAAGATTCCTTCTGACAAACTGTACGATCATATCACTGGTGGCCAGTTCGAACTCCGGCTGCACATAGACGCCGTTGCCCGCAAGGAATTCATCCATATAGCTTCTGCTGCTGGTATTTTTCTCCAGAAAAATAAGCGGCAGGCTCTCCAGTTCTTGAAAATCCAGTGTTTTATTTTTATATCCGAAAAATCTTCTCCCGGCTACAAACACATCCTCAATCTCCCGCACCGGCATCATCTGAATATCCGGTCTCTCCGGAAACGGTGTGCTGACAATTCCGAAATCAATCCTGCTTTCTCTCAAATAATTCAGAGTCTCCGGCGTCGGTGCATTGGTGACGATTACTTTGATTCCGGGATACTGCTCATGGAATTTCTCCAGATAGGGCAGCAGATAGAACTGCAGTGTCATATCGCTGGCACCGATCCGGACTTCACCCAGCTCCATATTCTGCATCTGGTGGACCTTCTTCACCCCCAGTTCGATCTGTTCATATCCTTTTGCCACATAGGAATACAGCAGTTCTCCCTCACCGGTCAGGCGCACACCTTTTGCCGCCCGGTGGAAAAGTGACACATCCAAAGTGTTTTCCAGCTGCTTGACAGCCTGACTGACCGCTGGCTGTGAAATAGACAGTTCTCCTGCTGCCTTCGTCACACTTCCGCATTTTGCCACATAATAAAATACTTTATATGCTTCCAAATTATTGATCATATTGTAACATCTCCGGTATCCAAAAAGGACATAGGCTGCATCTTCTGCCGCGCCATGCCCTTTTCCTGCACTACTATGAATCATAAAACAAATGTCTGCTTTGCAGCCACCTGTTTTCCTTGATGATCATTATATCATGATTCGCACCTACGGTGCTTACCGTTGCTTCGCAACGATCATGATCAAATTCGCCGTTCGCCAATTATGCAAGCATATTGGCTCACTTGCGCTCATTATATCTTGATTCGTATGATACTCTATCATTATTTCTTCAGAGGACTCTCACGATAAATGATATCTTCTCTTCCGGGGCCATTGCTGACCATGGTGATAGGGAAGCCGATCTGCTCCTCAATGAACTCTACATACTTTCTGCAGTTTTCAGGCAGATCCTCGAACTTTCTGATGCCGCGGATATCACAATTCCATCCGGGGAGCTTCTTCAGTACGGGTTTAGCCTTCTCCAACTTGTAGGTTACAGGGAAATCAGTGGTCACTTCGCCATCGATCTCATAGCCTACACATACAGGAATCTCATCCAGATATCCCAGTGCATCCAGTACGGTAAATGCTACATCGGTAGCACCCTGCAGTCGACAGCCGTACTTGGTAGCTACACAGTCGAACCAGCCCATACGTCTGGGACGTCCGGTGGTAGCGCCGAACTCACCGCCATCACCGCCGCGGCGGCGAAGCTCATCTGCCTCGTCACCGAAGATCTCGGATACAAAAGCGCCTGCTCCTACAGCGGAAGAGTATGCTTTACTTACGGTAACGATCTGCTTGATCTCATAAGGAGGAATACCTGCACCGATGGCACCGTATGCTGCCAAAGTGGAGGAAGAAGTTACCATAGGGTAGATACCGTGGTCCGGATCCTTCATGGTACCTAACTGACCCTCTAACAGAATGGTCTTGCCTTCCTTCAGTGCTTTATCCAGGAATGCGGATACATCGCATACGAAAGGTGCGATCATGTCACGATACTCATGCAGGGTATTTAACAGCTCTGCGGGATTGATCAGAGGCTTATGATACAGGTGCTCTAAGATGACATTCTTCATCTCGCTGACGCGCTGTACCTTTTCCTCCAGCAATTCATCATCAAATAACTCACTTACCTGGAAACCGATCTTCGCATACTTATCGGAATAAAAAGGTGCAATGCCGGACTTGGTGGAACCGAAGGACTTGCCACCCAGTCTCTCTTCCTCATACTGATCAAATAAAATATGATAAGGCATTACCATCTGTGCACGATCGGATACCAGAATCTTAGGCATGGGAACATTTCTGTCTGTGATAGACTTGATCTCCTTCATCAGGATGGGAATGTCTAATGCTACACCGTTACCGATCACGCTGGTGGTATGATTGTAAAATACACCGGAAGGAAGGGTGTGCAGAGCAAATTTACCATAATTATTTACGATAGTATGTCCTGCATTCGCGCCGCCCTGAAAACGTACGATAATGTCCGCTTTCTCTGCCAGCATATCTGTGATCTTTCCTTTTCCTTCATCGCCCCAGTTGGCTCCTACAACTGCCTTTACCATGTTTTCCTCCATTCTTTATCACGATTCGTGATAAATCTAACTCAAATCTCTTACTCTTTTGAGAGAACCATGTTTCTCTCACACTGTCTCTTAGTATACAACACTTTGTGATATAAGTAAAATCAATATTTATTATATTTTACATAATCTACATCTATATTTAAAACGCATAGCTTTGCGCTATGTGAAACTTAGAACTTCTTCACGAAAGAGCCTATTCTCTGCCATCCCAGCAATAGGTACAGAGTCTGTCTCTTCCGATCCCCACAGATTCGATCATGTCATCCAGTCTCTGGAACTGCAAAGTAGTGAAATTCAACTGTCTGCCTATTCTGCTTACCATTTCTTCATACTCCGGTGTATCCGGATCCACATAATTCTTCAGATCGATCTCTCTTCCTTCCTGTTCGATCTCCTTGATCACACGGCGGGTGATCAGATCCATCTCGGAGGAGGATCTGGAGAAGTTCAGATACTTACAACCGTATAACAAGGGGGGACATGCCGGACGGATATGTACTTCCTTCGCACCGCTCTGGTATAAAAATTCCGTCGTCTCTCTCAACTGCGTACCGCGGACAATGGAATCATCAATGAGCAGGAGGCTCTGATCCTGGATCAGGTCATGTACCGGGATTAATTTCATCTTGGCGATCAGATTTCTCTGGGTCTGTATCGTCGGCATAAAAGATCTCGGCCAGGTGGGGGTATACTTAATAAACGGACGGGAGAACGGAATCCCCGAACGGTTCGCATATCCCACTGCATGGGCGGTACCGGAATCCGGCACACCGGCTACAATATCCGGCTTTACATGATCACGCTCCGCAAGCTTGGCGCCACATTGATAACGCATTTTTTCAACGCTGATTCCTTCGTAAGAGGAAGAAGGATATCCATAATATACCCATAAAAAGGTACAGATTTTCATGTCTTTTCCCGGCTGTACCAGCGTCCGCACGCCTTCCGGTGTCACCACAGCGATCTCTCCCGGTCCCAGTTCACGTACCGCCTGGTATCCCAGGTTCAGATAAGCAAAGCTTTCAAAGGAGACGCAATATGCCCCTTCCTTTTTGCCCACGGCCACAGGAGTACGTCCCATCTTATCTCTGGCCGCATAGATTCCCTTCGGTGTCATGATCAGAAGCGTCATGGAACCTTCAATGATCTCCTGGGCATACTGAATGCCCTCTACCAGGTTATCCTTCTGATTCACAATGGCTGCCACCAGCTCCGTGGCGTTGATGTCTCCGCCGCTCATCTCCAGGAAATGGGAATGTCCTTTTGCGAACAGATCCTTTATAATAGCATCGGTATTATTGATCTTACCAACCGTAGTGATGGCATAAGTTCCGTGATGGGAACGCACCATCAGCGGCTGGGGTTCAAAATCCGAGATACATCCGATACCGAGATTACCCCGCATTTCATTGACATCCTTGTCAAATTTGGTACGAAACGGCGCATTCTCGATGTTGTGAATGGCTCTGTTATAGCCTTCCTCTTTGCTGTAAACTGCCATTCCGGCGCGTCTGGTTCCCAGATGGGAATGATAGTCTGTTCCGAAAAACAGATCAAATACACAGTCTTCTTTTGCTGCGACTCCAAAAAATCCACCCATTTTTAGTTATCTCCTGCTCTCTCTGATATTTCTCCGCAACGCAGAAAACCGCCATTGGCTCTCCTGGTCAAATGACGGATTTCTGTGATGATATGATTTCTGTTTATACATTGATCTCTGCCTTTACGCCCAGGAGATCTTTGTTGGCTTCCAGAATCGGATAGATCACGTTCTTCAAGAATGCTTCCACCTGTTCCTTAGAACGTCCGATATACTTGGAAGGATCCATGGATGCCTTCAGTTCCTCCAGCCCCATGGGGAATGCAGGATCTGCGGCGATCAGCTCTAACAGATTGTTTTCTTTTCCTTCTACCTTCACGTTGCGGCCCGCCTCCATGGACAGCTCACGGATACGCTCATGCAGCTCCTGACGGTTGCCGCCTAATTTTACAGCATCCATCATGATATTCTCGGTAGCCATGAAGGGCAGTTCACTCATCATATGCTTCTCGATCACCTTCGGGTATACTACCAGACCGTCTACCACGTTCAGGCACAGATCCAGGATACCATCGATGGCAAGGAATCCTTCGGGAATGGACAGTCTCTTATTTGCAGAGTCATCCAGAGTTCTCTCGAACCACTGGGTAGCAGAAGTGATCGCGGGATTCAGCGCATCCACCATCACATAACGGGACAGAGACGCAATACGCTCACTTCTCATGGGATTACGCTTATATGCCATTGCGGAGGAACCGATCTGATTCTTCTCAAACGGCTCTTCCACTTCCTTCAGGTGCTGTAACAGACGGATATCGTTGCTCATCTTGTGTGCGGATGCTGCAATACCTGCCAGTACGTTGGCTACTCTGGTATCCACCTTACGGGAATAGGTCTGGCCGGATACGGGATAGCACTCCTTGAAGCCCATCTTGGCAGCGATCATGGGATCGATCTTGTCGATGGTCTCCTGATCCCCGTTGAACAGTTCCAGGAAGGATGCCTGGGTTCCGGTGGTCCCCTTGGAGCCTAACAGCTTCATGGTACCAAGAACATGATCCAGATCTTCCAGATCCAGAGAGAACTCCTGCAGCCACAATGTTGCTCTCTTACCTACGGTTGTAGGCTGTGCAGGCTGAAAATGAGTGAATGCCAGGGTAGGCTGTGCCTTATACTTATCTGCAAAGTCAGCCAGTTCCTTCATGACATTGATCAGCTTTTTTCTGACTAATTTCAATGCCTCTGTCATCACGATAATATCGGTGTTGTCACCTACGTAACAGGAGGTCGCACCCAGATGAATGATTCCGGCCGCCTTGGGGCACTGCTGTCCGTATGCATATACATGGCTCATAACATCATGACGTACCAGCTTCTCACGCTCTTTTGCCACATCATAATTGATGTCCTCTGCGTGTGCCTTCAGTTCCTCGATCTGCTCCTCTGTGATGACGGGTTTCCCGTCCTGGGACAGTCCCAGCTCTTTCTCCGTCTCTGCCAGTGCGATCCACAGCTTTCTCCATGTGCGGAATTTCATATCCGGGGAGAAAATATACTGCATCTCCTTACTGGCGTAGCGTTCGGATAACGGGCTCTGATATCTGTCTGTACCTGTACTCATTTGTCTGCTCCTCTTATTTTCTAATTATTACAACTATTCGAGTCACCTTGCGAATAAGAAAACTGCTACTTACATGCAAGCATGACGTATCAGTATTTCTTATTCTAAGGGTTTCTGAATAGTCATCTTTTATTTATCAAAATCTCCGCGGATATCTTCCGCAGGCGGTTCCATAGGGTATTTGCCGGTAAAGCAGCCCTTGCAGATGCCGAGCTTACCGCCCACCAGTTCTTCCAGTCTCTCGATCTTCAGATAGTCCAGACTGTCTGTACCGATGAGGTCACTGATCTCCTTCACGGAACGGTTATATGCGATCAGCTGGTCTCTCGCCGGAACATCTGTACCGAAATAGCAGGGCCACAGAAAAGGCGGTGAGCTGACTCTCATATGGACTTCCTTCGCTCCTGCTTCCCGCAACATCTTCACGATACGGTCGGAGGTGGTGCCGCGGACGATGGAATCATCGATCATGATGACACGCTTGCCCTCCACAGCTTCCCGGATAGGATTTAATTTGACCTGTACACTGCTCTCTCTGCTCTTCTGCTTCGGCTTGATAAAGGTTCTGCCCACATAGGCATTTTTCACGAAGCCCATACCGTAAGGGATCCCGGACTGCATGGAATATCCCATGGCAGCACAGTTACCGGACTCCGGTACGCCGATGACCAGATCCGCATCCACCGGGGAATCCATAGCCAGGAACTTTCCTGCCAGGATACGGGAATCATACACGCTGATCCCATCGATAAAGCTGTCGGGTCTGGCGAAATAAATATACTCGAAAATACATCTTGCGGTATCATCATGCTTCAACACATGGCTCGTGTCGGACTCGATCCCCTTCTCCGGAGATATGGTCACGATCTCACCGGGTAACACATCCCGGACAAATTCAGCTCCTACCGTATCCAGCGCGCAAGTCTCACTGGACAGAAAATAGGTATGGTCTCTCTTACCGATACATAACGGTTTAAAACCATAAGGGTCTCTGGCACCGATCAGCTTTCTTGGAGACATCACCACCAGGGAGTAGGCTCCCTTGATCTTCGTCATGGCTCTGCCTACTGCTTCTTCTACGGATTTGGAATTCAGACGTTCTCTGGCAATATGGTACGCAATGACCTCGGAGTCAATGGTGGTCTGGAAAATAGCTCCGGTGTACTCTAACTCTCTCCGCAGTTCTGGAGCATTGATCAGATTACCGTTATGTGCCAGTCCTAAAGTACCCTTTACATAATTCAGTACCAGCGGCTGTGCATTCTCTCTGGTAGAACCACCCGCTGTGGAATAACGGACATGCCCCACACCGATATCACCCTTTAACTTCTCGAGGTGCTCCGGTGTAAATGCCTCATTGACCAGTCCCATATCCTTGCTGCTTAAGACCTTCCCCTTGGGTCCGTTCGTATCGCTGACGGCGATACCACAGCTCTCCTGACCTCTGTGCTGCAATGCCAGAAGTCCGTAATAGATCGTAGATGCAACATCGTGTCCGTCGAAATCGTACACGCCGAAGACACCGCATTCTTCCTTTAATTTGTCGTTATTTTCTGTCTGGATATAAATGTTGTCCGTCACTTGTAAGCCTTACCTTTCCTGCCTGCCCCTGCAAAAAGGAATACCCAAAATTGTTATTTACAGATCCTTTCCTGTCAGCATCTTGTATGCCTGAAGGTATTTGTCGATGGTCTTCTCCACGATCTCCTCCGGCAGCTTCCAGCCCTTTTCGGGATTGGCTTTCAACCAGTCACGGGCAAACTGTTTGTCAAAGGAGGGCTGTCCATGTCCGGGCTCATAGCCGTCTACCGGCCAGAAGCGGGAGCTGTCGGGAGTCAGCACTTCATCTCCCAGTACCATATTGCCGTTCTCATCCAGGCCGAACTCGAACTTGGTATCTGCAATGATGATTCCTTTGGTCAGTGCGTAATCTGCACACTTTTTATAAATAGCGATGGTATAGTCACGAAGCTTGGCAGCATATTCTGCTCCCTTTCCGGGGAAGCGCTTCTCCAGATATTCCACACTCTGCTCGTAGGAGATGTTCTCATCATGATCTCCGATCTCAGCCTTGGTGGAAGGGGTATAGATGGGCTCAGGAAGCTTATCTGCCTCCTTCAGACCTTCCGGAAGCTTGATGCCGCATACGGTACCGTTCTTCTTGTAGCTTTCCCAGCCGCTTCCGGTAATGTATCCACGAACGATGCACTCGATGGGGAGCATGTTCAGCTTCTTGCACATCATGCTGTTGCCGTCAAATTTGGGCTGTCTGAAAAATTCTGGCATATCCTTAACATCAGCGGATACCATATGATTGGGGATCACATCCTCAGTCATATCAAACCAGAATTTTGACATCTGGGTCAGCACAGTTCCTTTCTTCGTTACTGTGTTGTCCAAGATCACATCAAAGCAGCTGATACGGTCAGTTGCCACCATGATCAGGGTATCTCCGTTGTCGTAGATCTCACGAACTTTGCCTTCCTTGATCGGTTTCATTTCCTGTACGCTCATACCATCAGTCCTCGCATTCTTATGTTTTTCAGTCTTTTATTGGAATAGGTGTGGGCAAGATAAACCCACACCTAATAGATAAACAGATTTGCGAAAAAAAATCAATATATTTTTACTGCAACTTTCCGATAAATTCCCGAACACGGGCATTTTCCGTTGTAAAAAGTGCTTCGGGAGAACCTTCCTCCACGATCACGCCCTGCTCCATGAAAATGATACGGTCGGAGACTTCTCTGGCAAACTGCATTTCATGGGTCACGATGATCATGGTCATATGCTCACTTGCGAGCTGTCTGATCACCTTTAATACTTCTGCCGTCAGTTCCGGATCCAGTGCTGAGGTCGGCTCATCGAAGAACAGGATCTTGGGCTGCAGTGCCAGTGCCCTGGCTATGGATACTCTCTGCTGCTGTCCGCCGGACAACTGGTAAGGATAGGCATCTGCCTTATCCGACAGCCCTAGCTGCGCTAAAAGCTTTTCCGCCCTCGCCACGGCTTCTGTGCGGCTTACCTTATCCACATGGATCGGCGCATCGATGATATTTTTCATCACGGTATAATGGGGGAAAAGATTAAAATTCTGAAATACCAGCCCAAAACATTTACGGATCTTATGCAATTCCGCCTTCGATGCATATTCACACTGTATTCTGCCGTTTTTATCCGTTTTTTCCGAAGCTGCCGTCTGTCCTAAATAGATCAGCTCACCGCCGTCCATTTTTTCCAAAAGTGTTGCACAGCGAAGCAGTGTGGACTTCCCCGAACCGGAGGGACCGATAATGGAGACCACCTCTCCCTTTTTCACGGTCAGGGAGATATCCTGTAGCACTCCGGTGCCATCAAAACTTTTTTTCACATGATTCATTTCTAAGAGGATTTCTCCGTCTGTCTGTTCCATATACGATACTCCTGTCTGTCACCTATCTGTAATAAGATGTCTTCTTCTCCAGGTATTCCATGAAGGATGCCACAACGAGATTGAAGATATAATAGAATACACCTGCTGCCAGCAGCGGAACCACACTGGTCTGTGCTGCTCCGATCTGCTTCGCCACCGTGAACATCTCCGCGATGGAAATGGTAAATGCCATAGAAGTATCCTTGACTAATGTGATGGTCTCATTGGTCACCGGCGGAAGCACACGCTTCACTACCTGCGGCAGAATGATCTTCACGAAGGTCTGTGCCTTACTGTAACCCAGCACCTGCGCAGCCTCATACTGTCCCACCGGAATAGATTCGATTCCCGCACGGTAGATTTCCGCAAAATATGCTGCATAGTTGATCACGAATGCCACGATCACCGCCGGGAAACGATACCCCGTTCCCACGTGCATGCGAAACACATAAAAGGGTGCGAAATACACCACGATGATCTGCAACATCAGAGGGGTTCCTCTCATGATGGATATGTAAATTTTGGAAATAATGCGGATCACCTTACATCCCGACATTCTTCCGAAGGCTACGATCAGCCCAAGAGGAAGAGAGAATAAAAGGGTCAGTATAAATATTTCCACCGTTATCAGAAAGCCCTCTGCCAGCTGGGCACTCATGGTCAGCAAACTCATGAAATCTACTCCTTAATTATCCTGACTTACATCAATTGTCTTTTGTTATTTACCGAGGCAGACACTGTCGGTCAATCCCCACTTTTCAGCGATCTGTGTGAAAGTACCGTCTGCTGCCATCTCATCAAGGGTCTTCTTCACGGTATCTCTTAATTCATCGTTACCCTTCAGGAAACCTACGGCGTACTGCTCTACTGCCAGCTTGTTATCCTCGCCCTGCAGCATAACGAACTTCCCTGCTTCTCTCTGGGCGATCTGGTACTGTGCCACACCGATATCGATGGCTACGGCATCTACCGCACCCTGCTCCAGATCCATGAAAGCAGTGTTATAATCCGCATACTCGATCAACTGTGCAAAGGAATCACGCAGTGCAATGTTATCGGCGTTCTCTTCATCATTCAGTGCAGCCAGTGCGGAAGAATCCTTCTGTACCGCTACAACCTTGCCTGCCAGCTCTTCCTTATTCTGTACACCGGAAGCTGCTGCTACGACGAACACCTGGCTGTTATCCACATAGGGCTCGGTCCAGGTGTAGGCATCCTCTCTGCCGTTCATGGTGAAACCGTTCCAGATACAGTCAATGGCTCCGGAAGAAAGCTCCATATCCTTCGCATCCCAGTCAATAGGCTGCTTTACCAGCTCCCAGCCCTGTCTCTTGCATACTTCCGCTGCCAGATCCAGGTCAAAACCTACATATTCTCCATTGTCATCACGATATCCGTAAGGGGGAAATTCCGCATCAAAACCTACGGTAAATGTCTTATCAGATCCTTTAGAACCACAGCCGGTAAGAACACCCGCTGCCATGCTGATCGCCAATACTGCCACTAATACTCTTTTCATAATACATCCTCCCGTTCTGCCACTCACTGTTGGCCGCGTTGTATACTTTAACATGGTAAATTGCTAACACGGTGTCATAGTAACATAACGGGAGGGTCTTGTCAATTCTTTATCGGTCGTAACGCTCCACCATTGAGAGGATCTCCTGCGCATATTTCGGATAGAGTGCCGCCACTTCTTTTACTTCATTGCGGGCACTCTCCGCCACCTCCTGATTGTAATCCATCTGTTTGCGGAGTGCCTGTCTTCTCTGGATCAGTTCATGGCGGATCTCCACCATCTCACGCTTATCTAAAAGTGCCGCTGTCTGGCTGATCCACCGCTCCGGCATCTGCACGCGGTAATTCGACAGCTGTTCCACCAGTTGTTTCTGATAATACTCTGTCTTCGCTTCCGCTTCCGCGAACTGCTTGCGCTCTTCCTTTTCATCCTGGTACAATTTCCAGCGTTTCTCCAGCTTCGCCGCACTGTCCGTATTGTATTTCAGATAGAGATATTCCATCAGCTGACAGTTGTTCACATAGCGGATCTTGACCTTATTCTGTAGCTGAATGATCTTGTTGATGGTCTTCTCCACCCGCTGCAGTTCCCGTCCGGCATCCATATATTTGATGCAGACATAAGAGATGGCAACGGCGCCCGCTCCCACTGCCAGAAACAGTCCGACATAGACATCCATATCAAATCCGAACTGTAAGATTGCCAGCATGATCACGCACACTACCAGTGCCGTAAAAAAAATTACCGCCATTCCTCTCTGATTGTTCATCAGGTTCTCGAGTTCGTTCCTCCGGTATTCGTAGGCATGTCTCTCTCCGTCCAGTCTGTGCAGATCCTGCCTGACCAGATTGCCGTATTTTTCGCCCTCACGGATCTTCTGAATTCCTTCTTCGATCTCGTCCTCTCTCTTGCGGATCGCATAGAAGTCCGCATCCCGCATGCGGTTCTTTTTCTCCCGGTATCTGTTGCGCTCCTGCTCGAGACCTGCCAGTTTAGCAGCGGTACTGTTCACCTGTGAGCGCTGTTCCTTGGGCAGAGCCTCAATCTCATCCGTATCCGTCAGATAGGAAGTCACTAACGTATATTCTCCGGTCAGCAGATCGATCTCCTTGGAAGCTTCCGCGATCTGCTCGAGACAGTTTACAATATAACGCTTTCTTTGGTCCTCCTCGTCAAAATTCACACCGTTCCTTGTATAGACTAACTGCTCCCAGTCTTCTTCCTGCTGTACCGGTTCTTTTTTCTTAAAAAAGCGATTCCACCATGCCATTTTTTTCTCCTGTCTGTTATACGTTCACACTGGTCCGATAGCTGTTTTTAAGGGCTGTCGTCAGTCTCTCATTCTCTGCATCATACTTCTGTCTGTCTTCTGCCCGCCAGGTACTGCGAAGCTGCAGCTGCCTGTACTCCGGCTGCTGTTCCCATTCCCTGCCGAACTGTTCCATACTTTTCTCCAGTTCCAGGGACTCTGTATAAAACTCCGGATTCTGCGCTGCAAAAGCCACATAGGCATCCTCCGGCAGTTCCATCCGTTTTGCCGCAAGATAGGCGTCCAGATGTACTCTGTCCGGATCTGACTGCCAGGCCTCTCTAAACTGCTCCGCCGCCTTGTCGTACAGCATCAGCCCGGTCAGCGCCACCCCTTTATTATGTAAAATGGAGGCTCTTACCTTTCCTGCCGGGAGCTCTCTTCCTTCCGCTTCCAGCGTACTCCAGGTTTCTAACAGCATATCGTATCCACGGATGGCAGCAGCGTATTTCCGCTTTTCCACCATATAGTCGATCTGGCTTTTGCGTTTCTCCAGATTGCTGAGTCCGGCTCCCTGCTTCAGCACCTGTTCCACCTGCTTAAGATCCTCTTCACCATACATTCCCACATACTGTAAAATGGTCAGCACGAATACACTTAAGGAACCCTGCTTATGTATCATGGGGTACAGCTGCTTTGCCAGTTCTCTGACCTTACATTCCTCTCCGATCCAGTCTGCCAGTTTGTCGTTCATAATGGACAGGTCTAAGAGGAAAGCATTCTCCTTCAGGCAATAACACAATTCCTCCATGCAGCAGACACTGATCCCCAGTTCTTCCACTGTATAGGCAGTTTCACAATATTCACCTACGCACAGACTTGCCCTCATTTCCATTCCTCATTTCCATCCACTTTTAGCTGTCAGCCAGATTTTTCGTCCGGTCGCTTACAGTTCAATCTCTTCTTTCCAGATATGGTGTGTTGCCGCACGAAATGTGCCAAATCCCAGATCTTCCAGTTCCACCATAAGATGCGTATCATCCCGCATCTCCACACTGATCTTAAGCCTGGTGATTCCCTCCTGCAGTTCCTCGGGGACGATCCTGGCGATCCGGTTCCCCTTGCCTGTCAGGGATGTGATCAGGATCTCCACTGCCCGTCCTTCCAGCAGGTAGAATTCCATGCTGTTCTTCGCTTCGTACCAGTTGATTCCCGCATCAAGAAGCGCACAGTAGGATTCCTCCCCCTGTCGTAAAATCTTCATTCCGATATTGGATTTTAATTTATCATCGCCTAAAAACACATGGTTTTTCCCTGCTTCACTGGGAGCCAGCCGCTCCATCATACTGTAACAGGCACCCTTGCTGAACAGATTGTTACCCTGGAAGACTCTTCTTCCATGACACAGATAGCGTAACGATTCCTTCATCCATTCCTGAGAAAACGCCTCACCGATCAGATAGACCGAAGAGACAATCTGGTTACCGCACAGGCTGGTGGCAATCTCCAACATTTTCTCATCCGATTCCGGCACCGGGAAAGGGAACTCCCGCTCTTCCATATAGGCTACCACCGGCGTGGTATGGCGATTGCATTCCATGCAATAAGTGCGTATGGAGTGCTCCGCGTATTCACACAGCACCGTCTTATGCCGCCACAATTCCTCCGGCTGGTACAGATTATAATAGTAAAAGCTTTCCACATGACTCTGAAAACAGATCTGTTCTGTCTTCAGATGTAACCCCGCCGTTGCCGCAGCAAGTACTTCTAACATACGGGAATCCAGTTCTTCACAGGTGATCATCAACGCCCCGATCTTCTCCGTGTTCGTCACCTGAGATAACAGTCCCAGACTCCGTTTCAGGAAAAGGGTTAACAGCGCCACGGGGTCCAGCGCTGTACCGTCGATCTGCACCGGTTCTCCGTCCCTTGCAAGCTTCAGAAGATTCTCCACCAGGATCCCTTCCTCTTCCTGCGCATATCTTACTGCTTCGCTCCCGTAAAACCACTGATTCACACCCTGTCTTTTGCTGAGTGCCAACGGGATGGTAAATACCTGTGATCCCGCCACGGAAGAAAGTGTTCTGATCTCTTCCCCACTGCCTGCAATATAACAGCTGATCTGCGCATATCTGCTGCCCAGATCATATCCGACTATCACCTTTTCACTTCCCGGCAGCCGCATCTTCCTTCCGCCTCCTCTCTGTTATCCTTTTTGTTATTCTTTTTCAGGTCTCACTGTAAGGTGAACAACCTGTGATCCAGATATTCTCTCCGATAATATTCTTCGATCAGATGATCCAGTGTATCATCATCCTGCAGGGTCATGCTGATCATCATGTCATTGATGATCTCATACTTGCTGTCCGGATTATCATTCATGATATCGCTCCTCTGCAGGCTGCCGCTCTCCGTGAGCTGCTCGCCGCTTTCGGATTCCTCCATAATGTAATACTGGATGTTCTCCCCGAAGAACAATACGAATTCTTTGAAAAATACACCGCTGTACACTTCCTGCATGTACTCCGACAGATAATCCTCCGCCTGACCGTTCTCCTGCATCATCACATAATGGATTCTTGCCCGGACACCGGCTTTGGTATGATATTCCACGATGGTCTTATCCTTCAGCTCCTGAAGTGCCGGCAGACAATCTCTGAATTCCCGGAAAAAGTTCAGATGAATATGATCCCGCATCATTTCCTCCAGGAAATCCCGGATCAACACTTCGTCTTCCTTCTCTATCTTGTCCCGGTTCTCCGCATAGAACTTCAGATACGCCAGTTTACAGATCCGCTGTGTCTCCTCACCCCGCAGGTAAGTATTCCGGATCTCCCGAAAGATATATTCTTCCGTAAGCTTTTCTCTGCAGAAATAGTCACAGGAGCTCTGTACCAGTACGGCTTCCTCGATCTCCTGTCTCGCTCCCTGGGATACATAATAACGGAAGATATCCATTCTCTCTCCCACAAAAGCGCCGGAAAACAGCATCTGTACTAAAATACGCTCGCTGAGTTCATAGCAGTCCACATCAAAGGATCTGGCAGATTTCCAGATATCCCGCAATTCCTTCGTAGTTCCCACAGCATAACGCACCAGATATTCTAGAATATTTCCGTTATATTTTCCTCTTCGGAAGGCGGACAATGCCGCTGCATATAACGCAGGCTCCCCACTGTGTGCAGCCTGTGAGATCAGTGCATCCGTCAGGCGAAGCAATATTTTCGCATCCGCAAAATACGGTGTATAACTTTCGATCCATTGATATGCCTTTTCATAATTCCCGCGTAACACCAGGAAGCGAAGCAATATCTCCCTCTGCTCCGCAGTGAATTCCCCGCCGTCCAGCTCCTGCAGATATTCATCCAGTGCCTGCATATTGTCCGCATCGAAATAGGCCTGTACCAGTCTTACCGCCTGGTTCCGTCTGAATGCCGGTTCCACGGCATCCGACGTTGCCAGTCTTGCCATCCGCATCAACTTTGCCGAAGACAGTGTCTCTTCTCCCTTGTCATTCTCCGCAAGATACAGATCCAATTCCACCGTATCCGGCACATAATGTTCCAAAAGCCGCAGATATTTTCCGGGCACCAGCAGCTTTTCCAGGGTATATTCCACATTTTTAAGGAACCGGTTGCCATAAGCATCCTCAAAAGCAAGGGTATATTCATTCCCATAGATTGCCACCCATGCTGTACCATTTAATAAAGGAATCTCCTTCATCTTCCGGTTGCCCGGCTGACAGACGATCACCCTGCGCATTCTGTCGTCTTCCACTCTGACCAGATGGGCAAACAGAAGCCTTGACAGCGGCTTCGCCATGGCCTCCGTCACGATCGCCGGCGTTACGAACCGCTGATACAATACCGCCAGGTGTCTGTTGATATGCTGCTTCTGGATCTGATCGATCACAAAACGCTCGATGCGCGGTTCGTAATGTTCGTACAGTTCCTCATATTCTTCTCTGTGCTTCAGAAGATAAGCGTATAAAAACGCGCTGTGTTCATAATCCAGATTGTTTTGGAAAGAAAAGTACATCAGAATCACCTTCGGCAGTTCCATAGCGGAATCCATATCCACCGAAGCCATATAATACTCATACAGATTCGTGATCCGCAGGTGACTCTCCACTCCCTTTTGGTACCAGATATATGCGTACGGTCCGGTTTTGCTGCCCTTGATCAACAGGCTGCAGATTTCCTGGAGAATTCGTACATCTTCTTTCTTCTCATACATTTTTTTCAGAATCCTGCATAGCAGCGGGGAATACTCCCGTACCCTGCCGGACAGATACAAAAGCTGTTCCAACAGACTGTCATTCACAGCTGCGTGCCGCACTCCGAAATGCATCACCTGCAGTTCAAAGCCATTCAGTTTCCGCAAAAGTGCCGGATTCCCGTTTAAAAGTGCCAGTGCCTCCAGATAGATCACCGGGCTGGAACAGCCGTACTGGTACTGTTTTTCCAGAAACATCCATTTTCCGGAGGTGGACCGGTTGTATTCCTCCGACAGATACAGCAGAAGCCATGCCACTCTCCAGCGGCTCTTGTCATAGCGGTAGATCTGCTCCACCTGCTCTGCGATCTGCATGGTATACTGGGGATCTCTGTGGATCAGTGTCGTCAGATACAGATAATATGCCCACAGTTCTCCACCGGTGGCTTTTTGTGCTTCCAGCATGTCCGCTGCATGATCTAATATCCAGCCTGCTTCGTTATAACGTTCCTCCGTGATCAGAAGCTGTGCCTGGAACAGTCTCGCCGACACATCCTTCTCATCCATGGTCACCATACGTTCTACCAGTTTGCCGGTCTCTGAGAGCCAGGTGCCTGTGCCGATTTTTTTCAGACGGAATTCTTCGTAATATTTCATGATCTGGGAGATGCACTGCATATGGCTGTGATCTGCATGCCGCACCGCCGTCCTGTCTCCTAACTGTACCATCACTGGGATCTCTATGGAGATATAGGCATTGTAGATATAGATTCTTCCAAAATTTTTACCGGGTCTGCATACACTGCTGTCAATATACACGGGAAGTCTGCACCGGTTGCCAAGAAAATCATCATCGCTTAAGCTTTCTTTTTCCGTGAAGACAAATTCTCCCTCGCATTCGATCTGCAGATTGGTATATCCCCAGCCGTTTCTTACAATAGTCAGGCTATTCTCCGACACGCCGTAATTGCCTTCCGTGCGGGTCAGCTTTTTCACCAGTTCCTTCTCTTCCACCAGAAATTCGATCTGCTGCTTTTTATTGATGCAGATCAGGAATTCCTCCATGTTCTGTTCGTTGCCTTCACAGGCGGACAACATCCGGTAGGTTTCATAAAAGTGGGCATCGTTCCCCGTAAACAGCCGTAAAAAATCCGGGCAGTAGAACAGCCGCACCGCTTCCTTCCAGTTACTCTTCGCCAGGTTTGCAAAATGGAACAGATTTCTTATAGGACCGATGGAAGAATTTAACACGCCATGTTCTACTGTCACCACAAAAGGGAGATTATACTCTCCACGATTACTGACTACAGAAAAAGAGCCCTTCACCACATCCCCTTCTTCCAGATTCTCACCGTGGAAGCAGAAAAAAATTTCTGCATCGGAGCCGGTAAACTGATCTGTCATACATTCCATCTGAAGATGGTCCGAGATCACAGATCCCTTTACATAGCCGTCCGATGCAGAGAGGATGTGAAAAGAGCCCTCATACGCCGTCCCCTGCGACAGCGAAATTTCTATTTTAGAGCAGGAGAATTCCAAAGAACCGTTCTCGTAATCGAAGTTTCCTCCTAAAATTCTATCAATAATCTCCTGCATGTACCTTCACCCGTTCCCTGTTGTCATTTGGATTTATTATATCAAATTTACCAGTTGAGGGCAAGGTGTATACCCGGTTAGTCGAGGTTTAATTTTCGGTTCATGATGTAATAAGATACCCCGTACATGATCGCCGCAAGGAGCAGACTGGTGATCACATTAATATCATAGACCGAATTGGCACTCACCGAGATTCCAGTCGGACTGCTCATGACATTTGCGCCAAACATGAAAGCGCTCTGTACGGTGCTGCCGATGATAGCAGACAGGATCGTCACTCCCGCATAGGCCAGAATTCCCATGAACCCTTTATGTTTAGAAGACAGCTGACCGATGGTGAGTGCTCCGAACAGGGTGACCATAGTAATGAAAGGTCCTACCACATAGGTTAAGAGCAGTGTGATTCCATAATGCACCAAGCTGATCCCCATCTCTTCTTCGTATGTTCTGCCAAGTTCATAAAAAGCATCCGCCAGAAATTCCCAGATATTCCCATTATATTGTGTCAGTACACTACTCAGTTCACCGATATTTAAAAGTCCTGTCATCAGAGACACGATCAGTGCCACCACAGAGATACCGATGCCTATCGTAAGGAACAGATACCAGACACCAGAGACCAGAACTTTACTTAAAAACAGTTGATTGGCTGTCACCGGCAGGGTATGGGACAGATAGCCTTCATCCGTATACATGCTGCGGTAAAAGCGGATTCCCAAAAAGATCAGCATACCCCAGGTAGACGCCAGCAACATGATCACATATAGGATCAGTGTTGCCACAAAGGAAGAGAGTACAAACCAACTCCGTGTCGCATTCATGCTATTGCCGTCCGCAATCTCCGCTACCAGCCCTCCCGGCATGCGTAATACCACGCAGCCGATCACAGTGACCACAAACATTCCAAGGAGCATCAGTACGCCCGCTTTCCAAGTATTTTTCCATTCATATTTCATTAACTTTCCTAACATGCGAACACCTCCCTGAAGTAAGCATCTACGGACTTTCCCTTCTCTTCCCTGATATTGTCAACAGATGTATATAATACCAGCTGACCATAGCGCATGAAGATCACTTCATCCAGCACCTGTTCCACATCCTCGATCAGATGGGTGGAGATCAGCACCGTAGCTTCCGGATTGTAGTTGTTGATGATGGTGCGCAGGATGTAATCTCTCGCTGCCGGATCCACACCGGCAATCGGCTCATCCAGAATATACAGGCTGGCATTGCGGCTCATCACCAGGATCAGCTGTACCTTCTCCTTCGTACCTTTGGATAAGGTCCGCATCTTCACAGCAGGGTCAATCCCTAAACTCTTCAGCATCTCTTCTGCACGCTCTCTGGAAAAGTCCACATAGAAATCCTGAAAATATTCCAGGATCTCCCGGATGGTTTTATTCATCGTCAGATAGGTACGATCCGGAAGATAAGCCACTTTGCTCTTGGTCACCGGTCCCACATAATTGCCATCGATCATAATAGTGCCTTCCGTCGGTGTCAGCAGACCGTTCAGCATTTTGATCAGAGTCGTTTTACCGCTGCCGTTGGGTCCCAACAGACCGATAATCTTCCCCTTGGGGAGACTTAACGTCAGGTTATTCACGGCCACATTGGAGCCGTATTTCTTGGTCAGATTCACAATTTCCACAAGATTATTCATTTCTGTTCCCGCCTCTCTTTTTGTCACAGGCTCACATCTTTTTGGGGCTGTATCTTATCGAAGAAATCCTTGATCTCTTCTTTCTGATATCCCAGTTCCTGCATGTTGTTCATAAAATTCCGGACATGTCCGACCGCCAGCTGTTCTCTGGTATTCCTGATCAGTTCACTGTCCTCCGTCACGGTTCTGCCGCTGGTGCGCTGTGTTACGATCAGACCACTCCGCTCCAGTTCGGCAAATGCTTTCTGCATCGTATTGGGATTCACTGCCGCCACTGCCGCAAGGTCCCTGACGCTCGGCAGCTTCTCTCCCGGCCGATATTGACCGGATACGATCTCCCTCTGGATCCGCTCTACCAGCTGCGCGTATATCGGTCTGTCAGCATCTAATTCCCACGCCATTCCCATCATCCTTTCTTGTTTCTTATTGTTTGTTTCCTGCTGGTTGTTTCTTGCTATCTGTCACACATCGCTTCTGTCGATGTTTCCCGTATCCTTCATTGTGTTACTTTACTGTATTATTTATTTAATACAATAATACGTCGTTTATTTTTATCTGTCAAGAAGTTTTTGAGCTTGTCCGATGAAAAATGTTGGTATTACACTTGTTACAACATGGTAAATTGAGAGTTAGTGAAGAAAATTGTATCTAATCCCCGTACTCCTTGGCAGGGTATAAGAAACGCGGCACTGCTTATTCTTATACCCAGCCGGGGCTACTGATTTCTTGAAAAACTTCATGGGTCTATAGAAGATAAATTTCCCTGTAGGTACTTTTGGGGACAGGTAAAAAACAAAAACTAAACAATATGGGTCTATAGCTAAAAATTTGTCTGCCAGATACTCAATTCCTTCAAAATGAGTACCTCAGAGCCGTTTTTTTCCCTATAGACCCATATTCATCTTTTTATGCTTTATTTGCAGCAATTTTAGTATCTCACAACTCATTTTTTCTGTATAGACCCAAAATACAGGACACCCACGACGAACATTTTAGAATATAGAGTTCCCTTGTTATACCTTTCGGTTTTCACAATTTGGGTATCAGCAGCAAAACAAGCTTCTCATACCCTCAAACTTTCCACAGCGTGGGTATCAGCAACGAAACAAGCTTCTCGTACCCATAAACTATTCACGTTGAGACGGAAGAAGGGTACAGAAGAGCTTGTTCCTATCTCCTGTGCCCACGCTGAGGCAAAAGAAGGGTACAGAAGAGCTTGTTCCTATCTCCTGTGCCCACGCTGAGGCGGAAGGAGGGTACAGAGAAGCTTGTTCCTGTCTCCTGTGCCCACGCTGAGGCGGAAGAAGGGTACAGAAGAGCTTGTTCCTATCTCCTGTGCCCACGCTGAGGCGGAAGAAGGGTACAGAGAAGCTTGATCCTATCTCCTGTGCCCACACTGAGGCAAAAGAAGGGTACAGAGAAGCTTGTTCCTGTCTCCTGTGCCCACACTGAGGCAAAAGAAAGGTACAGGCGGAACTTGTCCTGTCTACGGCAACCCTACGTTACGAGCCATGCATTCAATTCATAAATGTGTCGCAAAGGACGCTCCACATTTATTTCATTGACGGCTGTCGCCGTATAAAGTCAAAAACAAAAACAGCGACTTGTGAGCAAGCTCCCAGATCGCTGTTTCTGTTTTGACTTTGCATGGCTCGTAACTTTCAATTTACTACACATCCGGTTCTGAGATGCGTGTGACTCCCACATAGATATCCGATATTTCAAACCATGTAGGATAATCGACTATACCGGTCTGTGGAAGATGAAATATTTTTTGGAACATCCTGACTGCTTCCGCAGTATCATTTCCATAGATACCGTCCGGGATCAGAGTGGGAATCGCCGGATAATTCCTGGCGATGCGGTTCAACTGTTGCTGAAGCTGTCTTACTTTTTCCCCTGATGAACCGATGGTCAGATCATACCCCGGCCAAGAGGACGGCACTCCCGATATAATATCCGCAGAATTGATGTACATATCATTGCCATAATAATAGTGAATGATATCAATGGCGGAATATCCCTGATCTGCAAGTGCCTTGGAGCCCCATTGACTAAGCCCCCGGCAGGTAGTCCGGTTACCGTCACAGTATGATGTGAAAATAGGCTGCCGTACGCCGGGTCTTGATAAATAATTTGTAAAAATCGAATCTACCAGATAGTCGATCTCTTCAAATATATTTCTTCCATAAATCCATTTCTGGTCATATGCCGTAGAAGAAGTTATCGTAAAATCATATCCGCGCCCCCGGTACCACTCTGTAAATACACGGTTTAACGTAAATGACTGAATGACCAGAATATTTGCATAGATCGCACTTTCCGGCCAGGTGGAATAGATCTCGCTGGAAGCCACATTTTTAATATAATCCTTATAGCGTACCCAGTAATTTTGGGCAGTAGGGTCCTCCGGAACACCGTCATGTACAATCACATATTCCGGAATGACCACGCGGCTTAAGACGATCTCCCCCGTCTCGTTCATGGGTTTGATTTCTTCTTCCGGAATCTTCGGAGGATATTCTCCGAACAGGGTATGTGGCGGGATCACTACCACCTTCTCCTCCTCTTCTATTACATCCAATGGATTCATGCGGATCGGCTGCAAGGAATATTCTCCTGCCAGAATCTCAGAGCCGGATACCAGTACTGTTTCATAGCCTTCTGCGGTCACCTGAATGTTGTATTCCGAATAAGGCTGTTCCGTAATCTCCGGAGATAAAGACAGTTCTCTCGGTGGCGCTTCCAGAGTTATCTCCGGGGTCTGCCCCGATTCATCCGTAGTAAGTGTCTCTATCGGAGAATCCGGATCTCCGGTATAAGAAATGGTGACCGTAGCACCAAAGATTGGGGACATCCCCAGAGCGGAGACAACGCTGATCTGGAGTGTACCTGTATAAGTAGTATCCGTAATATCCATGGACATATGTCCTTTCTGCCTATCCCATTTTCATCTGTCCTCACATGTTCGGTCAGGCAACAAATCTTCCTTACAGAATATGCAGGATAGGGAAAATATGTGCATAGGAGACATAATTAATTCCAAGTCCATAGGGATTTCCTCTCAACTTATTGATTGAAAGGGATTGTAACGCCTCCGGGTTCTTTTGTGCAGAACCGATTTCTCCACGAATATTATCTTGCCTGCTTCAAAACTATTATAAACTATTTCCTTAATAGCCTACCTGCGGCTGATCTTGATCTTCATTTCCAATTCAATTAACTCTGATGCCATTTTTGTATCCCCCCGGCTGTCAAAATGCTAATCGATATCTCTTTGATTACTCTATGAAATTAATCTACATCAATTAAGTCTATAAGATCTGTAAATTTTCTCACAAAAGCTACTTCTTTTTCGGCAGGTTTATCATAATAATAGCGACCGCAGGTTTTTTTATCATATGGATTGAAAACATTAGCTATCCAGAAAAAGGCTTTTCCTATAAAATCATTGCCTATACATATCCATCGACCATATCCATCGGTCATTGTTCAGTACATCTACTTTCTCGTTCATTTGTTTTCCCTCCTACATTACCAATCATAACACAATGTAGAATAAACGAAAATGTTTTTGCAGCGGCGAGAATAGCCAAGGATTTTATAGGATGATTAGTGATGATGTAGAAACTTCATGCCCTCTGCAAAATAACTAATTTTGACCCTAGCAATTTGGGTGTATATTTCAGAAAAATAAAGTATGCTTTTGTTAAGCTATCGCTTATAATAAAAATGGAGTGTTACCAAAACGGTAAGCGGTTCACCTTTCGCCAAAATGATGACATTTTGAGAGCTTCCAGTATTATTGGAGGTGATACAGATGGGAAATCTATTGAAAGGTACTCGTACAGACTGCACGGAAACATAAACATCAAAAAAGCAACCGCCCTCGCCAGGATTGAGTTGCTTTTTTGATAAGTAACTATTAATTTAGGTGAACCGTTGCTGTACGGTAGCACTCTTTTCTTTTATTATCTTAACACTCTCTTTTGATTTCGTCAATTAATTCCCCAAAAGTGTTCCACTTTTGCATATATTTTTCTTTATTTGTATTTAAAAAGCAGGAACTGTGACGTATGTGCAAACACTCATCTCAGTTCCTGTTTTGTCTTCAGCGTCCTTCGCCGGACCTTCTGCTTAATTTATTTTGTCAACAGCATCATAATGTCATTGCTTCTTGCCACGAACTTGGTCATGGCATCGGCAGACAGGGGTGCATGCTGGAGCTTTGCCAGATCGTAGAGCTGCTCGCAGATCATTTCTGCGTTCTCGCCGTCCTGGTGCTCAGTAATGTACTGTACCAGAGGATGGTTGGCATTCAGGATCAGGGTCTCGCCCTCACCGCCGAAAGCACTCATATCCATACCGGGCATGGAGTACATCTTCATCATATCCTGCATACGTCTGCTCTCTTCGGACAGCGTGATCATAGAAGAGATCTTCTTGTTCTTCAGCTTCTCTACCTTGATCGTGATCTTGTCATTCTTCAGAGCCTTCTTCATCAGCTTGCTGATGCTCTCAGCCTGCTCTTCCATCTCTTTTTCAGCCTTCTTGGAAGTCTTGGACTTCAGGGCATCGGTCACATCCGCATCGATACGCTGGAACTTGATTCCCTCGTTCTTCTGCTCCAACTGGGAGATGAAAGGCTGATCAATATTGTGGGTCAGGATTACAGCATCCATCTTGGCAGCCTTGAACATATTGATGTACTGGCTCTGCTGCTGTTCATCCGTTACATAGTAGATGATCTTCTCCTTCTTCTCTTCCTCGGTATTCTCCTCGGAAGCCTCATCTTCCGCCTTGTCCTCTACGACTTCGGCTTCTACCTTGTTGCCGTTCTCGTCTACGGCATTCTCCCTGTTCTCTTCCTCATCCTGAGGCTTGATCTCCAGACACTCGGGCAGCGTCAGATATTTGCCGTCCAGATTCTTGAAGAGGATGTAATCATTCATCTTCTCACAGAACTTGTCATCCTTCAGGCAGCCGAACTTGATGAAGGGGCTGATGTCATCCCAGTACTTGTCGTACTCTTCCTTGTCAGTCTTGCACATACCGGCAAGCTTGTCCGCTACCTTCTTGGTAATGTACTCGGCGATCTTCTTGACAAATCCGTCGTTCTGCAATGCACTTCTGGATACATTCAGAGGCAGATCCGGGCAGTCGATGACACCCTTTAACAACAGCAGGAACTCCGGAATGACTTCCTTGATATTATCTGCGATGAATACCTGATTGTTGTACAGCTTGATGGTGCCCTCGATGGACTCATACTCCATATTGATCTTCGGGAAGTACAGAATACCTTTCAAGTTGAAAGGATAGTCCATGTTCAGGTGGATCCAGAACAGAGGCTCCTTGTAATCCTGGAATACCTTGCGGTAGAAGTCCAGATACTCTTCCTTGGTGCACTCGTTGGGATGCTTGGTCCACAGAGGCTGTGTCTCGTTGATCAGTTCGGGACGCTTTCTGATCTTCAGCTTCTTGGGTTCTTCTGCTGCCTCAGCTTCTGCATTCTCGCCCTCTGTTTTTTCCTTCTTCTCCGGCTCGATCTCTTCGAGGACTTCATCATCGGGAAGCTTTTCCTCTTCCTTGATGATCTGGGTCTCCTTGGTGTTCGCTTTGGACAGATAGATCTCCGTAGGCATGAAGGAACAATACTTCTTCACTACCTCACGGGCTTTGTACTCATTACAGAACTCCAGGCAGTCTTCATTTAAGAACAGAGTGATGGTCGTACCGACATCGGTCTTGTCTCCGTCTTCCATGGAGAACTCAGTGCCGCCGTCACACTCCCAGTGCACTGCCTTGGCGCCATCCTTGTAAGATAACGTATCAATATGTACTTCATCCGCTACCATGAATGCGGAATAGAAGCCCAGTCCGAAATGACCGATGATCTGGTCGGAATTGCTCTTGTCCTTATATTTCTCAATGAAATCCGTAGCACCGGAAAATGCGATCTGGTTGATATACTCTTCTACTTCGTCGGCGGTCATGCCCAGACCGTTATCCTTGAAGGTCAGTGTCTTCTTCTCGGGATCCACGATGACATCCACACGTCCCTTATAGCCTTCGGGCAGGGTGTATTCTCCCATCATGTCCAACTTTTTAAGCTTGGTTACGGCATCGCAGCCGTTGGAGATCAGCTCTCTGTAAAAAATGTCGTGATCGGAATACAACCACTTTTTAATAATCGGAAAAATGTTTTCACTGTTGATTGATAAGCTACCGCTTTTTGCTGCCATTTTTACCACATCCTTTTCTATAATTGCACAGTCATGGCTGACTGTTATCTAACTGATTCTAAGTGTAGGACTGCAAAATTAAAAAGTCAAGACAAATTTAGCACTCATTTGTAATGAGTGCTAACAATTCGTCAAAAATTCAGTATTTATCAGGATTTCCGCAATTCTAAAATTTTAATAAAGCGTATGGTGATCCTAAGGATTACTCCTCCGGGAAATACTTTGCATAAACATCAAAAAAGTTATCCGTGGTCACCTGTTCGTCCGTGATCAGGGTGATCTCATCCCACAGTTTGTCATTGAGCTGACGCACCAGCGTATTCACAAAGCTGTCATACTCCTGTCCGAAGACTTCACGCTTCCGCTCTTCCACGATTTTTAACTTATTGGCGTCTGTCTCTTCGCGGTCCAGGGTGTTGATGCATTTGATAATGTAATAGCCCCGCTCACACTGGATGACCTGGCTCACTTCATCCGTTGCCAGATTGAATGCTGCTTCCTCGTAGGTGCTCTCCGCCTCTCCCTTACCGAAGGAATAGGTGATCTCGGAATCATCGCTGTATTTGGACGCCAGCTCCGTGAAATCGTGTTCTCCGTCCACCGCCATAGCTCTCACCTCACAGGCTTTCTCGTAAGCTTTCTGGATAGAGCTTTCCGAATAGGGCTTTAAGTTGCCGTCCATATCCGTGGATGCTGTTGCAAAAAAGATCTGCTGCACCGTAATTTTGCGCGCCTCGTCATCGCTGATCTCCGGATTGATATCCTGAATGATCAGCCGGTAGACCTTATCCGCCATGGCATATTCCCGGTACAGCTTCTCCACGATCTCCTCCGTGGCACCCATGGTCTCGATCTCTGTGTCATTCAGGGAAGAATAATACTCCTGCGCTGCCTGGACGACCTTTGCTTCCTCGGTTTCATCTAACGTGACCTCTTTTTCCTTTGCCAGCAGATACATGGTCTTGATCTGTGCGATCCGTGCCAGTACCGTCTCCTTGACATTATCCTCCAGTGTCACACCATTTAAGGAGGTGTTCCAGATCTCCGTTCCGTAGACATTCGCATACTGATTCTGTGTCGTAGTCAGATAGATCATGATCTCTGCCTTAGAGCAGGACTCATCTCCGATCCGGAACACCTCGTTTTTACCTAATCCCGTGGTAAATACTACTTTGGTGCCGTCATCCCCGCCACAAGCGGTCAGTCCCACGACCATGCTCATTCCAAGTACTCCTGCAACCAACATCGCTGCTACTTGCGTCTTCCCTCTGTTTTCCCTATTTTCTCTATTTTTGTTATTATTTTCTTTATCATAAAAAAACATTTCATTTCCTGCCTTTACAGTTCTCTTTTTTTCATTTCTTCTGAAAGCTTTAAAATATAATTATACCCTATTTTGATACGATATGCCATTTTTTCTTGTAAGTCCAGAAAAATATATAAATTTCGGGCAAAGAAAAAGTGCGTGCAGCACCTTTTGTCCACACGCACTTTGCTTCTTTGTTTTCTTAGCCACACTATCCGGCTGTATTTTCAATTATCTTATTCCATAATTTTTTCCGCCAGTCTGTCCTCTGCGGGAAGCTTTTCCACTTTTACCGCACAGACTTTGTATTCCGGGATTCTCGCATATTTATCCAATGCCGCATTCGTCAGGATATTGGCATTGCCATCCGGGAAATGGAACGGCATCCAGGTCTCCTTCGGGGATACCTTTTCTCCCACTCTCGCAGTCGTGATCAGAGTACCTCTCCTGGATGTAACCCTTACCTTTTCTCCATTTTCAATGCCAAGGCGCACTGCATCCTCCGTATTCATCTCGATGAAGGAGTGACCTTCCTTCTCCATCAGTCCCGGAGTTTTGCCGGTCATGGCTCTGGTATTGTAATGGTACAGGATACGTCCCGTCATCATGGTAAACGGATATTCCTCATCCGGAAGTTCCGCACTGGGCACATATTCTGCGGGGTAGAACCATCCCAGTCCTCTGGAGAACTTACCCACATGTAAAATCGGTGTGCCGGGATGTTTCTTATCCGGGCAGGGCCACTGGATACTCTCACCCTTATCCAGTCTTCTATGGCTGATACCTGCAAAGCTGGGGGTCAGGGACGCGATCTCATCCATGATCTCTTCAGAAGTAAGCTGGGCTTGCGGATATCCCATGCGGTTCATCAGGTCGATAAAAATATCGGTATCCAGGCGCATCTCGCCTTCCAGTGTCACCGCTTTACGCACACGCTGTACTCTTCTCTCCGTATTGCTGAAGGTACCTTCCTTCTCCGCATAACTGGTACCGGGCAGGATCACATCCGCATACTGCGCGGTCTCTGTCATGAACAGGTCGGACAATACCAGGAAATCCAGGCTTTCCAGCGCCTTACGGATATGATGCTGGTCTGCATCCGTTACGATCGGGTCCTCGCCGAAGATAAAGAGTCCCCGGATCTCCTTACGGATTGCCGCAGGGAATACATCCGTTGCATGTACGCCGGGTTTTTTGTTCAGCTCCACACCCCATGCTTTTTCAAATTTAGCAATCACCTCGGGATTTGTCACTTTCTGATAACCGGGAAGATCACCGGGCAGTGCACCCATATCGCAGGCACCCTGCACATTATTCTGTCCACGTAAGGGGTTGACGCCACAGCCGCTGCGTCCCAGCTTCCCTACTAACATCGCCATGTTGGACATAGACATAACACCTTCGGTTCCGGTGGAATGTTCCGTTACGCCCAGACAATAGATGATCGGAGCCTTCTTCGCCTTAGCATACATCAGTGCCGCCTCCCGCAGGTGATCCGCATCGATATGACAGATCTCGGCTACACGCTCCGGAGTATATTCTTCTACAATCTTTTTCAATTCATCAAAGCCTTCGGTCCTGGTGCGGATGAATTCTTCGTCTGCCAGTCCCTCATTGATGATCACATTCATCATACCGTTGGCAAATGCGACGTTCGTACCGGGCTTTAATTTCAGATGAATATCTGCCTGCCTGGACAGACCGATATCTCTGGGATCTACCACGATCAATCGGGTTCCCCGCTCTACCGCCTGACGGATCTGCATACCGATGACAGGATGTGCTTCCTCCGGGTTGGAACCTACCAGCATGATCACATCCACATCATTCGTAATATCACTGATGGGGTTGGTCATTGCTCCGCTTCCCAGGGTCATGGCAAGTCCGGCCACGGTTGCGGAATGACAGACTCTGGCACAGTTATCTACATTATTGGTACCAAACGCACAGCGGACCATCTTCTGCAGCATATAGCAATCCTCGTTCGGAGAACGGGAGCAGGCAAAGCCTGCCAGTGCATCGGAACCATACTTTTTCTTGATCTCTGTAAATTTCGCTGCGATGAGATCCAGTGCCTCGTCCCAGGTAGCACGCTCAAACTCTCCCGTCTCATGGTTCTTGATCAGAGGATATTTTAATCTCTCCGGTGAATGTACAAAATTAAACGAGCCAAATCTGCCCTTAACACACAGCAATCCCTTGTTGGAAGGTCCGTTTGCCGGTTCCACATCCACGATCTCGTTATCCTTTACCACCAGATAATATTGACAACCGGTAGCACAGTGGGGGCAGGTCGTCAGAACTTTTTTCACCTTGCCGACCTGGTACTTTTTACGGTTTTTGGCTACCAGTGCTCCGGTAGGACATACTGCCGCGCAGTTACCGCAGGACTCGCAGTCTGTCTCCTTCCAGTCCGGTCCGAACGGAGCATCGATCAGCGTTCTCGTACCGATCTTACTGTTATGCAGGGTGCCGTTACAGGACACCTTGTTACAGGTGCTGACACATCTCTGACAATTGATGCACAGCTCCGGATAATACGTCAGAAAAGGGTTCTCTTTTTTCGCTTTGAATTTGGCTGCACTTCCGGGATAGCAGGATTTCGTAATGCCATATTCGTTGGACAGATCCTGTAATCGGCAGTCACCGGATTTGCTGCAGGAGAAGCATCTGACATCATGGTTGGCAAGCAGCATGTTCAATACCTGCTTTCTGCTGTTCACCACTCTCTCGGAATGAGTGTTCACCACCATTCCCTCTTTTACTTTTGTATTGCAGGAGGTTACCAGATGTCTGCTGCCTTCCACCTCTACAACACACATTTTGCAGGCTCCTACCTCATTGACATCCTTCAGGTAGCAGAGCGTGGGGATCTTGACATCCGCCTCCTGTGCAGCTTCCAGTATGGATAAATTCTCATCTACGGAAATCTGTTTTCCATCTATGGTGATCGTTACCATTATACTCTGCCTCCTTCTACCACTCCACATCCGAAATGATCACATCTTAAGCACTTACCACATTCCTGCATCGCCTCATCGTAGGACATTCCGTTTTCCACCGGTTCGAAATTATTCTTACGCTCTCTTGCGGAACGGTCTGTCAGATGCACTCTGCCGTAATGGGTTCTGTCGTTCTCTCTGGGCTCCGGGATCTTAATATCCTCCAGATATTTATGATGATACCCAAGGTATTCATCAATGTTCAGCGCTGCTACTTTGCCGGCACCAATAGCCTTAATTACGGTTGCCGGGCCGAATACACAGTCACCGCCGGCGAAAATCTTGTCATAGCTCTTAAGTCTGGTGGTATCTAATGTCTCAAATGTCTTTCTTCGGGGATTCACATCATACTCTGCAAAAGGTGCAGAGACAATATCCTGACCGATGGCCATAAGTACTACTTCACAGGGCACCTCGATCTTTGGTTTATTTGCCACCGTTACGGAAGGTTTTCCCTGTTTGTCATACACACTGATGATCTGGGGCTGTGCCACAAATCCACAGACATTCCCCTCCGCATCCGCATTGATCTTCACCGGTGCATTCAGTGTCAACAGTTCCACGCCCTCTTCAATGGCTCCCTGGATCTCGGAAGGCAGTGCTGTCATGTCGATCTGACGTCTGCGGTAGATCACCGTTACCTCTTTTGCATGGCACCGGATAGCAGAACGGGCACAGTCCATGGCTACGTTTCCGCCGCCTACGACCACCACACGTTTGCCGGTATAATCCGGGATGTTGCCTCTACCGATCTCGCCCAACATTTCCACTGCGGAATAGACTCCGTTGCTGTTCACGCCGTCTACGTTTACAGATTTACCTACCTGGGCACCGATGGCAATATAGATCGCATTGTACTGCTCCTGAAGCTGCTCCATAGTGATATCCCTGCCGATGGCAGTATTGTAATGCACTGTAATATTACCGGTAGACAGGATCGCATTGATATCTTCGTCCAGTCTGTCCTTGGGCAGACGGTAATTTGGAATACCGTATCGCAGCATTCCTCCCAGCGCTTCTCTCTCTTCGTATACATCTACCTTATGTCCCATCAAAGACAGATAATAGGCAGTCGTCAGTCCGGAAGGACCTCCTCCTACGATAGCTACTTTTTTACCGGTGGTGACATTACACTCCGGCACCTTTACCTGATCTGCCGCGATCTGATCCACCGCAAATTTCTTCAGTCCACGGATATTGACCGGGCTGTCAATCAGGTCTCTGCGGCATTTTGCCTCACAGGGGTGTTCACAGATAAATGCGCATGCCGTGGGAAACGGATTATCCCTGCGGATCAGATTAATGGCATCCGCATAACGATGTTCACCGATCAGCGCAATGTAACCCGGAATATCCACATGTGCGGGACAATGGGAAATACAGGGAACCTTCTGTCCCACTTCCGCCTGACATCTGTGCTGTTCAATATGGCTCATGTATTCATCACGGAACAGCTCCACACTCTGCAATACGATATTGGCCGCCTCATAACCTATGGCACAGTCTGCCGTATCCTGAATCATTTCCGCCAGGGATACCATGTTGTTAAAAGTCTCCATATCCGCCTTACCGTCCAGAATGCTGCGCATCATATTCTCTACCTGTTCCAGTCCGTCACGGCAGGGAACACACTTACCGCAGGTCTGGCTTCTGGCACTTTGTAAAAAAGAAAGCTGCACTGCGATCGGACAGACGCCGGGAGGATTTCCCTTCACCCTCTTTACAAATTTATCTAGGAATTTTGTTGTTTTTTCATTCATTTCATTTTTGTAAATAATATTCTCGGAATGCATGAAACCCTCCTGTGTACGTCCTGTTATGATAAATACTGTATTTTTTCCAACAGGCATAAGATTTTACCGACTACCCCGAATACTTAAAAAGGTATAATGTAAGTGCTTACATTATACCTTCTTGAGAAACATTCTTCAATTAGATTAATTATTTAACAAACCTGTTATTTTTTTAGCGAAGTACCATTACCGCATTCCCCGTCTTCTTCCCGTAAGATACGGATTCCGTGAGCCAGTGTATCCAGTACTGCCTCCAGGCATTCCTTCACTGCTTTCGGACTTCCCGGCAGATTTACGATCAACGTCCGGTTACGGATGACACTGGCAGCTCTGCTTAACATCGCTCTGGGAGTGATCTGCAGGCTGTAATAGCGCATTGCCTCTGCGATTCCCGGTGCATTTCTGGTAGCTGCCCGCATGGTGGCTTCCGGGGTATTATCTCTGGGAGAAAAGCCGGTTCCTCCGGTAGTGAATACCACATCCACATCTTCTTCATCCGCAAGCCTTACCATTTCCCGGTATAAACCTTCCGCATCGTCAGACAGTACCACCTGGCTTACCACTTCATACCCCTGTTTTTCTATGATCCTGCGGATGGCGGGACCACTCTCATCTTCCCGCTCTCCTTTGCTCCCTTTGTCACTGGCAGTAATGATTCCTGCGCGGAGTTTCCTGGTACTGATCAGTTTTAAGCTATCACCGACATCGATTCTGCCGCCATGCAGTACCCTGGCGAACACACCTTCTCTGGGCATGATGCAATCCCCCACCATATGGAAGATCTCGCATTCCGAATGGCATTTTTTCCCTATCTGCGTAATCTCTAGCACCACATCATTACATTTGAAAATACTTCCCACCGGGTAAGACTTAAAATCATATCCTTTCACCAGCAGATTTTCACCAAAAGCTCCATCTGCCACATCTGCGCCTCTTGCGCGGAATTTTTCCACTTCTTCCCAGGATAACAGGCTCACCTGCCTGTGCCAGTTGCCCGCATGGGCATCCTTCTCCAGTCCCCAGTCTTCTATAAAGTTACAGCTTCCGATATTTTGCTTGGCTGTTCCTTTTTTCTCACTGATACATACTGCTGCTACTTCTCCTGCCATAACTGTCAACCTTTCTGTCCCGCCCGGTCCGTTTTTGCCTGCCCGCGCCGGTCATGTTTTGTATCTATCCGCCGATCTGTACCATTTTCCGCTGTTCTTCCACACCGTCCGGCAGTTCTTCGCCTGCTGTCCTCTCCCGGAAATGATGTTCTGACGGTTTCTCCTTCAGGGCGTTTATGATCTGCCTTCCAATTTCCTCATCGGAAGCACCGCTTCGAAGCAGTGGCTTAAGCTCCAGTCCCCTGTCATAATGCAGACAAAGCTTCAATCTTCCCTCGCAGGTCAGGCGGATTCTGTTACATTCCCTGCAGAACTTGTGGGAAATCGGACTGATGAATCCGATCCTGCCGGAAAATCCCGGAAACTGATAATATTCTGCCGGGCCGTCCGTTCTACGACCGGAATTGTCGGCCGGATTACTCGTTTCTCTGGCAAAATTTTCTGTCAACCGGCCAGTTTCTATATTCACTTTCCCCGGAATTGCGATTGCCTTTCCAAAGTGCTGCTCCAGTCTGCGTAAAATCTCTTTCGAGGGAATTCCGGTGTATTCTTTCCCACATCCTATGGGCATCAGCTCGATAAACCGGACATCCACGGGGCTGTCTTCAGCCAGCATAGCAATCCCTTCCAGGTCGTCTCCATTCATCTCCACGCAGGGAACGCAGTTGATCTTCACCCTAAGCTGCTGCTCCAGCGCCGCATCGATCGCACAAAGCACACTGTCCACACCTGCTGTGCGATCTGCTCTGTCACAGCCTGTGATGCAGCGAAAACGTTCCGGATCCAACGTGTCCAGGCTGATGTTCACTGCCGTAAGTCCCGCCTCGCGATAGACTTTTGCCTGCGGTGCGAACAGCGTCCCATTGGTAGTCATGGCGATCTCCCGGATTCCGCACAGCCCGTGGATCTGCTCCACCAGCCACGGCAGGTTTTTCCGTACCATGGGTTCCCCGCCGGTCAGCCGCACCTTCCGGATTCCCAGTTGTTCCATGATCCCCACCAGCCGGAAGATTTCTTCCAGCGTCAGTATCTCCGCATGGGCTAACGGCGTGATCCCATGCGGTGGCATGCAGTATCTGCACCGGAGATTACACTTGTCCGTCACCGATATCCTCAAATAGTCAATTTCTCTTCCCAGACCGTCCTGCATTATGTACTCCTTTTATTTTTCCAGCCATATGATCTGTTCCGGCGGCATTTTCAGATACAGTGTTTCTGCATGTTTCAGTTCCTGCCATTCCTCCTTCGGCAATTCATAGGTCAACACCTCTGACGCATGTTCCCCTGTCCGGTTACCGTTACAAAACAGTACCACTGTGGAAAAGGTATCCTCGATCACCCTCAGGATATGACACTTCAGCACATTCGTTTCCTCCATTGCCGAAACGACCTGAAAATAGTGTGCCCGGAATGCCGCATATTTGTAGTTTCCTTCCTCAGGCGGCGCAGCCAGGCGCATTCCCCAGTCTGTTGCTGCATACCTGCCATCAGGCTCTGTCCGAAGCTCCGATACATTTTTGCATCCGGTCAGAAGCGTTGCCGCCAGAGATGACGGATTCTGAAAAAGCCCCTCTTTCGGCTGCACATCCAGGATCTGTCCGTCTTCCATGACTGCGATGCGGTCCGTCATACGATAGGCCTCGTTCCGGTCATGGGACACGAACAGTACTGTCTTCCCATAATCTTCCATCACCTTCATCAATTCCCGCTCCAGCTGCATCTTCAGATAATTGTCCAGTGCTGTAAAGGGCTCATCTAACATCAGTATCTCCGGTTCCCCTGCCAACATTCTTGCCATGGCGGTACGCTGCTTCTGTCCACCGGACAACTGCGCCGGATACAGCTGCTCCTTACCTTCCAGGAAAAAACGTTTCACATACTCCGATGCTTTCTTCCTGTCACCTGCACCGCACATGATATTCTGCAGCACCGTCATATTTGGGAAAAGTGCATAATCCTGAAATAAATAGCCTACTCTCCTCTTCTGTACCGGCAGATGGATCCGTTTTTCCGAATCAAAAAACACTTTATCGTCCAGCCGGATCACACCTTTATCCGGCTTTTCGATTCCTGCGATGCATTTGAGTGTCATGCTCTTGCCGCAGCCGGAAGCACCTAACAGCCCCAGTACTTCTTTTTGTGCGGTAAACTTTACTTTCAGTAGAAAGTCTCCGCACTTTTTTTCAATATCCACATACAAAGCCATTATCTCTTTCCACCGCCTCTCCGTTCCTGATAACCCATCCAGTAATTCATCAGGAAAATGGTGAAAAAGGATATTCCCATGATAACAGCTACCCAGTAATAGGCCAGACTGCGGTCACCGCTTAGCACTGCCGTGTAGATCGCCACCGACATGGTCTGTGTCCTTCCGGGAATATTTCCGGCTAACATGATCGTCGCACCGAATTCCCCCATAGCCCTGGCGAATGCCAGAATCGTGGCAGCCGCCACCCCGGGCCATGCCGCCGGCAGCTGAATCCTGAAAAAAATCTTTGCCTCCGACATTCCCAGCGTCCTTGCAGCATAAATCAGATTCACATCCACCTGCTCCAGGGCGCCGCGGGCTGTCCGGTACATGATGGGAAAAGATACCACCACTGCCGCGATCACCGCCCCCTGCCAGGTGAACAACACACTGATTCCCATTTTTAAGAGCAGCCCGCCTAACAGACTGTTTTTCCCGAAGATGACCAGCAGGAAAAATCCGACTACCGTAGGAGGTAATACCATCGGCAGAGAAAAAATGCCGTCAATCAGTGCCTTGCCCGCTCTTAAGGAGATGACCAGTCTGGCAGAAAGCAGACCTAAGAAAAACGTAAACACCGTCGCACATACCGCGACCTTCAGGGAGATCCATAAGGGTGAAAAATCCATTTCTGCTCCTATTCTGCCGCAGAGAATCCGTAGGCTTCAAATTTCTGCATGGTATGATCGGTCTGCAGATATGCAAGGAACTCTGCTGCCGCATCTGCGTGTTCACTTGCCTTCACGATTCCCACCGGATAGATCACCTGTTTACAGGAGCCCGCGGGAGCCTCACAGACGATCAAGATATTCTCGCCCACATAAGCATCCGTTGCATATACCACGCCACAGTCCACTGCACCGGTTTCTACCCAGGAGAGTACCGTGCGGACATCGGAGCCGTAGTTTGCTTTTGTCTTTACCGTATCCAGAATTCCCAGAGAGGTGAAAATCTCCTCGGAGTACTGACCTACCGGCACACTGCCCGGCTCTCCCAGACCGATCATGCCGACTTTATCTGTTGCCACATCTTCGAAAGAGGTAATGTCCTTATCACTGCCTTCCGGAACGATCAGAACTACCTTATTTTCCAACAGCTTCACAATAGAATCCGAATCCATCAGTCCCTCATCGTTCAGCGCTGTCATCTGTTTGGTAGCTGCGGAGAAAAACAGGTCTGCCGGAGCGCCTTCCTCGATCTGTGTCTGTAAGGCTCCGGATGCTCCATAAGAAAAGTTCAGTGTCACATTGGGGTGCGCTGCTTCATACTCTGTCCTGATCTCGTTACATACATCCGTCAGGGAAGCTGCCGCTAAAATCGTCAGTTCTACTGCTTCACCGTTCTCCGTATCCTGCGCCATGCTGCCTGCTTCCACATCTGCCTGAGCATTTGTTTCGGAAGCAGCCGACCCGGTATCTGCTGCATTCTTCGTTTCAGATCCACATCCTGCAAGCAGCATTGCTGCCAGGATCGTTATTATTACTGCTGTCATTTTTTTATTATATTTTTTCATAATATTCTGTTCTTCGAAAATGTCCGCTCTTGCCACCCATCTTTTCCTCCAGATGGATCTCTCCCATTTCCATGCCGCGGTCCATTGCCTTGCACATATCATAGATGGTAAGCAGTGCCACATTCACCCCGGTCAGTGCCTCCATCTCCACGCCGGTACGTCCGGATAATTTTGCTGTACAGAAACACCGTATCGTACAGGTCTCCTCTTCCATAGCAAAATCTATGGTGACCTTTGTCAGCATCAGTGGATGACACAAAGGGATCAGTTCCCAGGTCCGTTTGGCCGCCATGATCCCTGCGATCCGCGCAGTTCCCAGAACATCTCCTTTTTTCGCCGTACCGCCCTTCACCGCATCAAATACTTCACGGCTCACCCGGATACAGCCGCTTGCCATAGCACATCTCTCTGTAATATCCTTGTCTGTTACATCTACCATGATGGCGTTTCCCTGCGCATCAAAATGAGTAAAGCCTGACATTTTTGTTTCCTTTCTGTTGTTTACTGCTTTCCAAAACCGCAATTGGGGAAGTGACATACCTCACAGTTTTGGCACAATCCTCCCTCTCCATAGCTGTCCAGATCAGCCTTCGTCAATCGTTCTCCTGCCAGTACTCTCGGCAGTACCAGGTCAAATACCGTGCGTCCTGCATACATCACGCAGCCCGGCAGTCCCAGCACCGGAATCTCTCCCAGATAAGATAACAGGAACATGGCTCCGGGAAGCACCGGTGCCCCATAAGACACAACATCCGCTCCCGTAGCTTTGATTGCTCCCGGTGTCCTGTCATCCGGGTCCACGCTCATGCCGCCGGTACACAGCACCATGTCTGCGCCCTGACGGGCAAACTTAAGAATCGCTGCCGAAATATCCTCCTGGCAGTCATCCAGGATCACCTGTCCCATCACTTCCGTATCATATGCCGCAAGCTTTGCCCGGATGGCAGGTCCGAAAGCATCCTGTATCCTGCCTTTAAATACTTCACTGCCGGTGGTGACGATCCCCACCTTTTTATGGGACATGGGCAGAATCTTAAGAAGCGGTTCCCCGCCGGCTGCTTCCTTTGCCCGGTTCATTTTTTCCTCTTCGATCACCAGTGGGATAATGCGCGTGGTCGCCAGCCTGTCTCCGGCTTTCACCGGAAAATTGCCGTGAATGGTGGCGATCATCATCTCTCCCAGTCCGTTCACCGCACGTAATTTTTCGGAATTGATCTTGAGCAATCCGTCTGCTGCTGCCCGGATCTCGATCTTGCCTTCCTTCGGTTCACTGGCAGTCATATTGTCATTGATGCACAGATCCCGTAAAATTACCGCTGCCTCGTCCTCATGCAGGATACCCTCCTTTTTTTCCCACACATAGAGGTGTTCCTTACCCACAGATAACAATACGGGAATATCCTCTTTCGTGATAATATGTCCCTTACGGAACACGGCATCCTTCACCACTCCCGGAATGATCTGGGTAATATCATGGCACAGCACCTGTCCCACTGCATCTTCTGTTCTGATCAGTTTCATCGTAATCTCCCGGATATACCAAAGTATCCTAAAATACAGGTATAAATACCTGCTATGTCATTTATGTCATACACAGGACAGTTCACCGCATCCTGCGTCACCACATCTGTTGCAACCGCGATCAGATGCTCTGTGGCACATACCGTATGCTCCGACACCGCTCTCCGTACCACTTCAACCTTCGGATACGTGGAATCTTTCAATCCCTCCAGGATCAGAACATCCACATCCCCGCAGGCAGCTATCATATCCTCCGCGGTCACTTTTCCCTTACGGTTCACAGAGGACTGCGTGCCCGAATAAATAGCACTGATTTGGGCTCCTGCTTCCGTAAAACGATACGTGTCCGTTCCTTCCTGATCCATGGCGTACTCATGCCCGTCGTGTTTGATCACACCTACGCGGTATCCGTCCCGGATGAACTCGTTGATCAGCTTAATGATCAGTCCGGTCTTGCCGCTGTCCTTGATGCCGCTGACGCAGAAGATAAGCGGCAGGCTTAAACTTTCGAATTCTTCTCTGGTATTGATATTGCGCAGCTGCTTTTTATCAAAGCAGCTGTTCTCCAGACGGATGTATTTGGTCCGCGCCCTGCGCAGGATCTGCATCAGGCGATACTGCCCCTGTTCGATCAGTTCTTCTATCACCGGCAGTATTTTTTTCGAATAAATGGCACACAGCGGATGAATATGATCCTCATCCACCATGCAATAGCAGTCATAGTCCGAGGAAATAAATTCTGCCATATACCGCACCAGATCTCCCGTGATAAAGGGCATATCCCCGGCACAGACAAACACATAATCGCAGGATGTGTGGATCAGGACTTGCCGGATTCCTTCCATAGGTCCGATCTCGCGATGCTCATCACAGACAACGGGAAGCCCCAGATCCTCATATTCTCCGGGCATAGCAGCAGAAATACAGGGCTTCTCATCAAACCCCTGCAGCTCCTCACAGATTCTGTCTAAGAATCTGCGGTTCTGATATTCCATTAAGACCTTGTTCTGTCCCATCCGGCTGCTTCTGCCGCCGGCGAGGACCGCTGTGCCAAGGGTAAATTTATGCATTTCCTGCATTTTTATCTTCCTCCCGTGCAAGCACGTCGTAACGGTTTTCCTTGTAGTTGCCTGTAATGATACCATAAGGATTGCTCCGTGCAAGCACTCCCGCAATCCTTAGCGCTATTCGCATATCGTATAGCTTTCGCTATACTTTTATGCTCATATCGTTCAGGTCACTAAGGCAAATCGTTTCTCCCGTGCAAGCACGTCGAAACGATTTGTCTTGTGACCTTTGTATCATTTAAAGTATTGGATCTTCACTTCATCTCCGGGGTGCAGTTCCCGCCCCGGTTCTATATCTATAAAACAATTACAGTCTCTCATGTTGGAAAGCACCGAAGAAGCATGTACTGCTGTGGGCAATGTCACTCTGCCTTCCTCCGCATATGCCCGGACAAAACGTCTGAGCTTATTCACCTTCGGATAAGGGTCCGAAAGCACCGCGTGCGTTCTTCGCACTTTCAAGGATGCATCCTGTGTCAAATACGCTGCCAGTTCCCAAAAATAATACTCAAAATTGGCATACGCCGCATAAGGATTTCCCGACAGGCTTAAGACGACTTTACCATCCAGGACACTGCCGATCGTCGGAGTTCCCGGCTGGATGTTGGCGTGGGAAAATATTTTTTTCGCTCCCAGTTCTTCCAGCACTTCCGGCAGCAGATCCTTTTTCCCCACAGACACCCCACCGGTAGTGATCACAATATCCGCCACGTCCAATGCCTTCTTTAACTGTTTTTTTAATATCTCTTTATCATCTCCGCAGATTTCCGTGAAAGGCACCTGTATTCCCTGTCTTTCCATGGAAGCCCGCAGCATATAAGCGATACTGTTATATATTTTCCTCGGTAAAAGTGGCATTCCCGGTGCCATCAGTTCCGAACCTGTGGATAGAATACTGCACTTTATCCTCTCACAGACCGGCACCTTGTGAATGCCGAGACTTGCCAGAAGACCCATATGGAGTGCACGCAGATGTATCCCCCGTGCAAGGATCTGTTCACCCTCACGGATATCCTCTCCTACACAGCAATAATTTGTTCCCGCTGTAACACTACGGTAGATCTGTACCTGTTTTTCGCCATAATCGGTATCTTCCTGCCGGATGACCGCATCGTATCCTTCCGGCACATAAGAACCGGTCATCACGCGTACTGCGCATCCTCCTCTACAGGGAATCTCTGCGCAATCTCCGGCAAATAATTCTCCCACGACCTGTAAAGTAACCGGATGTTCTCTGTCCGCACCCAGCGTATCCTCTGCCCGTACCGCATAACCGTCCATGGCAGACTTCGGATAGGGAGGAATCATCATCTGCGCCACAATATCCTCACCGAGGATCCGGTCACAGGCATCCGTAAGTGCCACATATTCTGTTTTTTTTATGGGCTTTACCTCTGCCCGTAATGCCTCCAGACATTCTTCCAATTCTTTCATGTCTTTCATGTGCGACTCCTCTCACTGTGTTTCCTTCCGTGTTATTCCGTCGGAATGAAGCAGACTCCCTGTCCATTCTCAGAGTTACTTTCTTGCATCATGATAGATCTCCATCCGATCCGGCCAGGCTCTGCAGATCAGATTCAGATGATACTTCTTGGCAAGTTCTATCGCCTGATCCGTAGGTACTGCCTTGGACGCCAGCACCGGAATCCCGGCAGCGATCACTTTCTGTACCATATCCGTTGGAACCCGCCCCGTAGTAAACAAAATGCACTCCGACAGATCCAGCTGTTCCAAAAGTGCATAACCGATACATTTATCCAATGCGTTATGTCTTCCGATATCTTCCATGCTGCATACGCATTTGTCTCTTACTCCGAGATAACAGCTGTGGGTTCCTCCGGTCTGTCTGTGCAGCTCGCAGTCCCCGGCGAATTCTTCCGCCAGGGCAAATACCCACGCATTCTGCCATTCTGTCCATGGTAATTCCCGTAACTGTCTTTTCCCGTTTTTTTCCAGAAAAGTAAGATTCCCGATGCAGCAGGAAGCCTCTCTGTCTGTCGAAATCTGTCTGTCGCTTCCCCGTAAATTTTCCTGCAAAAATACTCTCGCACTTCTACCGCTCTCGCAGATCGTAATGCTCTCCACATCCCGGATGCTTTCAATCCAGCCTTCCGTGAAAAGTCTCCCCAGTATCAGCTCCGGCAGATGCGTGGCTGTGCAGGTCAGACGGAATGTCAGTTGCTCGTCCACATAGACATCCAGGAAATGTTCACAGACAATCTCTCTGCTTCTGCCCCTTTCCTGCTTCCCACAGTTCCCGGGACCGTCCGGCTCCACTGCGGTGTAAGTCTGTGTGACTGCATTATGTAGTTGTTCCATACGGTCATTGATCTGCATTTATCGTTCTCTTTTCTTGTTATTTGTTCCTGTGGTTACCAAGTAACATTTCTATGTAAGCACTTACATTTTACATCAAATTTCGGATCCCCGCAAGCAAAAAAATGCGTGCAGAGATGATCCACACGCATTTTTTGATTATCCTGTTTTAAACAATTCCAAGCCTTCTGTCAGCGATTACTCGATCACATGGATCCAGCCCTTAGGAGCTTCGATTCTGCCCATCTGGATACCGGTCAGAGTCTCATACAGCTTCTTGGTGACAGGTCCCATCTCGGTCATGCCGCTGGGCAGGCAGATCTCTTTGCCGTGGTCAACGATCTTACCAACAGGGGAGATAACTGCTGCGGTACCGCACAGACCAGCCTCTGCGAAGTCTTTTACTTCATCCAGGTATACTTCTCTCTCTTCTACTTCCAGTCCCAGATATTCCTTGGCAACATATACCAGAGAACGACGGGTGATGGAAGGAAGGATACTGTCGGACTTGGGAGTTACGACCTTGTTGTCCCTGGTAACGAACAGGAAGTTCGCACCGCCGGTCTCCTCTACCTTGGTACGGGTAGCAGCATCCAGGTACATATTCTCATCGTAGCCTTCCTTGTGAGCGGATACGATAGCATGTAAGCTCATAGCGTAGTTCAGACCAGCCTTGATGTGACCGGTTCCGTGAGGTGCCGCACGGTCGAAGTCGGTGACACGGATAGTCAGAGGCTTAACGCCGCCCTTGAAGTAAGGTCCCACAGGGGTGCACAGGATACGGAACTGATACTCATCCGCAGGCTTTACACCGATGACAGGGTTGCTGCCGAACATATAAGGACGAATGTACAGAGTTGCACCGCTTCCGTAAGGAGGCACGAAAGCATCGTTCGCCTTAACAGTCTCGGTAACAGCTTCCACGAAACGCTCCTTGGGGAAAATGGGCATCTCCAGTCTTGCTGCGGAAGATTCCAGACGCTCACCGTTTAAGTCAGGACGGAAGGTTACGATATGTCCGTCTTCTGTGGTGTAGGCCTTCAGACCCTCGAATACGGTCTGTGCATACTGCAGTACACCTGCGCACTCATTTAATACGATGTTGGGGTCCTGGGTCAGCTGACCGTCATCCCATTTGCCGTCCTTGTAATTGGACACATATCTGTAATCCGTAGGGATATAACCGAAACCGATGTTACCCCAGTCAATGTTCTTCTTTTCCATTTTGTATTCCTTCTTTCCTCGGTTTACCACTCTGCCTGTTGATTTCTCTTAACAGAATTTATTGATTTTCATTATTATACCATTTGTAATAAAAGTCAATATACACATTTATGCTTTCCAGTGCTTTTTTCAGCGAAAATGTGGCTCATTTCTCCTTTTAGCTGAAAACTCAAATTAAATTCACTACAATTATTTTTCTCCGGTAGCTTCCTGATATGCACTGTTCGCTACCACTGACCATCCGGTCTTATCCCCCGCAATGACCTGCAGATCTTCACTGCGGACCGCATAAAACTCCACGATCTGTGCTGCCTCTGTGGACAGATTCTCTTCCGGATTCCGGTACAGCACGAAAATCTCACATTTTCCGTTCTGCGAGGTACGATTGTAGACCAGCGTGTATGCATAGGTCTTTCCCGCCTGCTCCTGTTCTCCCAGCTGCAGATAGAAATTGCCTTTGGCATTGTAGCAGACTTCGAAGGAAAAGCCCTGTTGTTGCAGCACAGCATCATATACTGCCTGTGCGTAAGGCTCTAAGGGATCCTGTACATCTTCCGCGGTTTCCGTCTCCGACGCATAGTATTCCGCAAGCCACTGTTCTTCCATCGCCTGCTTTGCTACCGTTTCTGCATCCTCCGGGTGGGTATTTTCTTCCTTGTCCATCAATTCCGTCAGATAAGTAATGTAATCCTCACCGGCAAGCTCCGTCTCTCTCCGAAACAGCACGCCCTCTGGACGCCAGTAGGAATACCAGTGCCTGTCCGGGAACTCCATCTCTTCCACACTGATCAGATTCTCTGTGAGCCGCGTCTCCGAAGGGATGTCATTTTCAAACCAAATCCAGGCAATTCCGGCAAACGTGACGATCAGGCACAGCACTGCCCACAAAGCAATGCCGATATCCTCCAGCCACTCCCATTTCCCGGGAGTTCCCCACTTGTCCCGTATTTTCCGGTGCAGCCTGATGGGTACTCTCAGATATACATAAAACAGGAGAAGCAGCAGACACAGCAGATCCCCCAGTAACAACACATAACTGCGAAAACTTACGGGACCACCCCACAGAATCATTCTGGCTGCCACATATATTCCTGCCAGAGTAAGCAGTAAAACCGTAACTGCCAAATATATCTTCTTTTTCATCGTTTTCCGCACTCAGGCTTTCTTGCGCTCGTACTTTAAGAACTGATAGGTAATGTCAAAATAGACCTGCTCGTCACTGTCTGCGGTAATCTCCCACTCAGGATCACTGTCCAGATCCGGGAAATAGGCATCCGCCTCGTAGGCATGGTCAATCTTCGTCACATGGGCCACGTCACAGTAAGGCAGCATCTGGCGGTAAATACTCTCTCCGCCGATGATATAGATATTCTCTTCGTCATATTTCTTCAGTTCTTCCAGCAATTCTTCAATAGAGTGTACCACGATCGCATCCTTGACCTGATAATTCGGATCTTTGGACAAAATAATGTTGATGCGGTTCTTTAAAGGCATGCCCTGCGGGAAAGTCTCCAAAGTCTTGCGTCCCAGAACCACTACCTTACCTGTCGTCTCTTCGCGGAAATGCTTGTGATCGTTGGGGATGCGGATCAGCAGTTCGTTCTTGCTGCCGATGGCCCAGTTGTTGTCTACTGCTACAATTAAATTCATGGTGTACCTCGTTTCTGTTTGTTTCTATGATAATAACCGGTTTCTCCGTGCTTCGCACTCACGAAACCGTACTGATATTCGTATTCCGGGCTACCGCCCTACTTACTCATGTCAGATTGCAATCGGAATATCCCTGATCTGCTCCCCTGTCTGGTAGCCTTCAAGCTTTACATCATCCGGTGTGAACTGATAGAAATCCTTGATCTCCGGATTCAGCCAGAACTTCGGTGCCGGGAAAGGCTCTCTGCTGATCAGTTCTTTAATGGCATCCACATGACGGTCATAAATATGTGCATCTGCAATCACATGCACCAGTTCTCCCACATTCATATCACATACCTGTGCCAGCATATGAACCAATACCGCATACTGGACAACATTCCAGTTATTCGCCGCCAGCACATCCTGGGAACGCTGGTTTAAAATGGCATTCAATGTCAGCCTGTCCTCTCCCGACTTCTGCGTCACGTTAAAGGTCATACTATATGCACAGGGATACAGATTCATCTCGTGCAGATCCTGATGCACATAGATATTGGTCATGATCCGGCGGCTGAAGGGATTGTTCTTCAGATCGTAGATCACACGGTCCACCTGATCCATCATGCCTTCCTTATACTGATGCTTCACCTGCATCTGGTAGCCGTATGCCTTACCGATCGAGCCGTTTTCATCTGCCCACTCATCCCAGACGTGGCTGTTTAAATCATGAATGTTGTTGGACTTGCGCTGCCAGATCCACAGCATCTCATCTGTGGCGGATTTTAATGCCGTCCGGCGCAAGGTCAGGATTGGGAACTCCTTTGACAGGTCGTACCGGTTCACCACTCCGAATTTCTTAATGGTGTAGGCAGGAGTACCGTCCGGCCAGTGGGGGCGCACTTTCTCGCCCTCCGTGCTGGTACCGTTGGTTAAAATGTCATTGCACATATCGATAAAAATATGATCCGCTAAACTCATGTTGTCTCCTTATTCTGATTCTGTCCTCTAAATATATAAACGATTTCTCCGTGCTACGCACTCTCGAAATCGTACCCCCCTTCGTATTCCGGACTATCGTCCTACATACTCAGGGTTGTTTGTGCCTCTCATAGGAAGTATTTCCCGCCTGCAAGCAGTCAGAAATACTTCCTATGGATGCACTTTATATCTCCCACTTGTCGCACAGGGAATTGATCTGGTCAGCGAACTTCGCCATATCCTTGTTGGTCATGACACCCTCGCTCTTCGTAACCAGTGCCAGTAAACGTCTTGCAGAGGCAAGCAGTCGTTCGAATACTCCGGTAGCAGGCTTCGTCTTTTTCTGGACGGTAACAGGTGCTGCCTCATAGGTGAACTTATTGCCTGCCAGGTCGAACTCCGTACCGCTGTAAGGAGCATAGGCTCTCTGCCCGTACTCGATCTTCAGGCACTCGGCAAATCCTGTACATACGCTGTCCTCTCCATGTACCACGAACACCTTCTTCGGCTTTTCTTCAAAGGCCTGAATCCAGTCGATCAGACCTTCCTTATCCGCATGACCGCTCAGTCCCGTCATTTTCCGGATCTCGGCGCGCACTGAAACCGCCTCACCGAACAGCTTCACCTCGTCAGCACCCTCTACCAGTGCCCGGCCCAGTGTTCCCACCGACTGATAGCCGACGAACAGGATCGTACACTCCGGTCTCCATAGATTATGCTTCAGATGATGCCGGATACGTCCTGCATCACACATACCGGATGCGGAGATAATGACCTTGGGTGTCTCGTCAAAGTTGATGGCTTTGGATTCCTCACTGGTGATGGACAGCTTTAATCCCGAAAAAGCAATGGGATTAATGCCCTCTTTTACGAATTCCATAGCCTCCTCATCGAAGCATTCCCACCTGTTCTCCTGGAATACGCCGGTAGCCTCTACCGCCATGGGACTGTCCACATACACCGGGAAATCTTCATGGCCCTTTACCAGGCGTCCTACCTTGATCTTCCGCAGGAAATACAGAATCTCCTGGGTACGGCCCACAGCAAAGGACGGGATCACCACGTTACCGCCCCGGTCTAAAGTCTCCTGCAGCACCTTGGTCAGTTCTGCCACATAATCCAGCTTATCCTTCGGATGCAGTCTGTCTCCATAGGTAGACTCCATCACGACATAATCCGCTTCCTTCGTAGGTGTCGGATCCTTAAGTAACGGCTGGTGCTTGTTGCCGATGTCGCCGGAAAATACGATTTTTTTCGTATTACCGTCCTCCGTCAGCCAGACTTCGATGCTGGCGGAACCCAGCAGATGTCCGATATCCGTAAAACGAATTTTTACTCCCTCGCATACTTCCACGATCGTATTGTAATGGCAGGGAACGAACCGGCGGATCACACCATCTGCATCCTCCATGGTATACAGCGGCTCCACCACAGCATTGTTCGCGGAACGTTTTGCCTTACGATTCTTCCACTCCGCTTCGGCGGTTTGGATATGTGCACAGTCACGCAGCATAATGCTGCACAGATCCGCCGTAGCATCCGTGGTATAGATCTGTCCTCTGAAGCCTCTGGCATACAGAAGCGGCAGAAGGCCCGAATGATCCACATGGGCATGGGTCAGGAATACATAATCGATCATGGATTCCGCCACCGGCAGCGGCACATTTTCAAATACATTGATGCCCTGCTCCATACCGTAGTCCACTAAAATATGTTTCCCGGCAACCTCCAGATAATGACAGCTTCCGGTTACTTCATGGTCTGCCCCCACAAACACAAGTTTCATAGCTCTACCTCCGTTTTTATAATGTTATTTCAAAGCATTTGCTGTTTCGTAGAACTGATAATAAATTCCCTTCTGTTCCATGAGCTGGTCGTGATTGCCTTCCTCCACGATACCATCGTCTGTCAGCACTAGGATTCTATCCGAATTACGGATACTGGAAAGTCTGTGCGCTATGGTCAGGGTCGTGCGTCCCTCCGACAGCTCTCCCAAGGACTTCGCCACCGCAAATTCACTCTCATTATCCAGTGCAGAAGTAGCCTCATCCAGTATGATAATAGGCGGATTCTTCAGGAATACTCTGGCAATGCTGATCCGCTGCTTCTGTCCACCGGACAGCTTCACACCACGTTCTCCCACATAAGTATCATAGCCATCCTTCAGGCCCATGATAAAATCATGTGCTCCGGCGCGCTTTGCCGCCTCGATCACGTCTTCTTTGGAAGCTCCCGGACGTCCATAGGAGATATTTTCATAGATCGTACCGGAGAACAGATACACATCCTGCTGCACGATACCAATATTGCCCCGCAGGCTCTTCAGTGTAAATTGCTTGATATCCTGACCATCCAGCAGGATCTTTCCTTCTGAGACATCATAGAATCTGGGGATCAGATTGCACAGTGTCGTCTTTCCTCCACCGGAGGGACCGACGATCGCCACCTTTTCCCCCGCATGGATCTGCAGGTTCAGATTCGTAAATACCTTATTGTGATCATCCGGATATTCGAAGCTTACTTTTTCAAAAGAGAGTTCTCCCTTCGGGTCTTTCAGTTCGACCGCATCCGGTTCGTCAAAGATCTCGATATCCGCATCCACGATCTGTAAAAAACGCTCGATGCCGGTCATACCCCTCTGGAACTGCTCGGCGAATTCGATGATACGACGGATCGTTGCGATCAGTGTGGACACATACAGCATATATGCCACCAGATCACCGGCGGCTATCTTGCCTCTTACCATGAAGATACCGCCTGCCACCAGGACTACCAGATACATCAGTCCGTCGAACAGCTTGACTGTGGTATTAAATGCCGCCATGTAACGGTAGGTCAGCTTCTTAATATCCAGAAAGGTACCGTTGTCCTTCTCGAACTTTTCATTCTCCACCTCTTCATTGGTAAATGCCTTAACGACCTTATGGCCTAAGAGGCTGTCCTCGATCCGGGCATTCAGTTCGCCGATCTGATTGCGCTGCTTACGGAAAGCGCTCCGCATCCGGAAATTCAGGATCATGCACACGCCGCACATAAGCGGTACACATAAAAAGATCATCAAAGTCAGCGGCAGATTGATATTTGCCAAAATGACAAAAGAGATCACCGTCTTGATCCCGGCAATGAAAAATTCCTCCGGGCAATGATGGGCGAATTCCGTCACATCGAATAAGTCATTGGTTATCCGTCCCATGATCTGACCGACCTTGGTATTGTTATAGTAGGTATTGGACAGCTTCTGCAAATGATTATACGCATCTCTGCGCATGTCCGTCTCGATCTTCGCTCCCATGACGTGTCCCATATCGGACATATAGTAGCTGGCGATGCAGTCCACGATACGAAGTCCGAAATACAAAATGCCCAGCGTAAATATGGTCTTCACCGACAGGGCAGCCAGATCCCGCAGCCCCTCATTGGTAATATAACGCATGATCAATGGCAGTACCAGTTCGCAGACCGTGGTTAACGCCGCACAGAACAGATCCATACACAGCGTGAAACGATATTTTTTAAAATACGGTGCAAACCTGCGAAACAGTTCGCGGGTAGTATATTGTTTATTCTCCATTGCTATTCAATTCCTTTTTGATCATTTCTATAAATGTTTCTTATAAATATTTTCCCTCTCCCTGGTAAAAACGAACTTTCCCCTTTTGTTCTTTCTTCTGTTCATACAATGCATTGTCCGCAGCCGACAGGAAATCCCACACCCGGTTTGGTTCCCTCGGAATAGCGCAGACACCTCCCACGGAGACCGTGAGCCACGGCTCCACCTTGGAATCTTCATTGGGAATTTTGCATTCCCGGATGCCAGTACATAGCTTCTGCGCACGTTCCTGTGCATATTCCAGATCCCGTCCCGTCATAACCACCAGGAATTCATCCCCGCCGTAACGTGCCACATAGTCCTCCGGAAAACATTTTTTCAAAATATCCGCCACAGCGCAGATTCCTTCGTCTCCTTTTCCGTGTCCATAATGGTCATTCAACTGCTTGAAATAATCAATATCCAAGAACAGAATGCCCAGTTCCTTCTCATTTAATTTGCAGGCTTCAAAGACATCCTCAAGATAACGGTTCAGACTTCTCTTGTTGTACAGCCCTGTCAATTCGTCATGCTCTGACTGATACAGTAATTTGTTTCTCTTCTTCGTCTGCTCCCGCTGCTCTTCTTCCACCGCCTGCAGACGCTTACGCAGCTCCAGCATATACATGACCTGATTGCTCTCGATTATTTCGCTGCTTTCCTTGATGTGGAAAAAAGTCTCTGTAGCCTGACGGAATTCCTCTATGGACATTTGTGCACTACAATAACGCAGACGTAACAACAAAAGCTGCAGCAACAGGCTCCTATTCTGTTCGATTGCCGCCTTGGGTTCCAGACAGTCCAGTACCTCCTGCAGCAATTCTATATTACCGGTCTTTTCCACATATTGGAGGAGATTCTGAATACTGTCATATTCGGAAGATACCTGACGCATATCTTCCAATGCCATCACAGCCTGTCTTGCATGGTCTGCCGCTTTTTCCCGGTTTCCTTCACTTTCTGCCAGATACGTAAAAAATACATTTGCCGCAAGTCTCGTTCCCCGAATGATCTCTTCGCTTTTTCCGGTTTCTTCCAATTTGCGGCATACCCCCATTGCCTCCTGCTTCATATCCAGATGCAACAGACAACAGCCGTACTCTGACAACATTTTCCGGAAATTGATCCGGCTGTAAATACTGTCATCTCCTGCTTTTTCAAACTCACGGATGCATTCCCCATAACACTGCACGGCTCTGTCATAGACTCCGATAAGATAATATGCATCTGCCATATTACTTAATACAATACTATGTACCATCTTATCATCATATTTCGCTGTATAATCCAATGCCTTGCCATACTGTTCCATGGCCAGGGACAGATTGTTCTGCATATGTGCCACGATACCGATCATATTATAGACCCTGGCTACGTGAATCTCCTGATCCGTTCCCAGCAGACATCTCACACTTTCGTCCAGATACTTCAGGCACTGTTCCTGATTTCCTGCATCCAGATGATAAAAGGCTGCGAAATAACAGATCCTTCCATGGATTCCCCTATCCCTCTCCTCCGTCACAAAGGACAATGCCTGTTCCAGTGTCTCCCAGGTATATGGGATCCCATCTGCCATCTGTCGGTTTAACCGTTCTGCTGTCTCTAACATCTGCTGTCTGTCTACACTCATATTTGTTCCATCCTGTCAATTCCCCAATGCTTTACTCCTTATCATTGTATTATTTTATACCCCGGTGCGCAAGTTATTTTACGGAATAGATAAAATGTTTCCCTATTCTTTAAAAAAATGTTAGAATGGGAATATGTTTCGGAAATAAGTAAGAAAAAGGTATGATTTTTATGGAAAATATCGCAATAAACAAGAGATTTCAGGATCTGCATTTTGACAGCATCCAGGCTTTACGTGGTCTGGCTGCTCTTTTTGTGGTGTTTCAACATGTCCGTTTCTTAAATTTTGGTGCCTTCGGAGTAGACATATTTTTCTGCATCAGTGGGTTTATGATCATGTTCACCACAGAAAAAAGTACAAAATACTTCTTCCGGAAACGTCTGATCCGGATTCTGCCGCTGTATTATCTGATGACATTCGGCACTTACGCAATGCTGCTTTTCTTCCCGTCCATGTTCCAGCAGACCAGACACAATCTTTCCTACCTGGTCAAGAGCCTGCTGTTTATTCCTTTTGAAATCAGTGGTGGAATTATCCAGCCTCTGGTGCGGATCGGATGGACTATCAACTGTGAAATGCTGTTCTATCTGTTATTTTTCATTGCCTTTCATATCAGCATGAAATATCGTGGTCTGATCTGCAGTGCATTCCTGGTCGTTCTGGTAGGGGCAGTCCAGATATGTGCTCCGGTGATTTCCTCCTGGCAGTCTCCGATAGGTGGGATACTTTCTCCTGTTCTTATGTTTTACGGCGAGCCTGTCATGCTGGAATTCATCTTCGGAATTCTCGCCTATTATCTGCTGCGGTTCTTATATACCGGACATTTAAAGCATCCGGTGCCGATGGCTGTAAGTGTGCTGTCTGCGGTAAGCATTCCGGTGATTTTTTGTCTGATGGCATTTTTCACCCCCAGGATCAATGTGATCGGTTTCCGCAGGCTTCCGCTGTGGGGACTTCCGGCACTTGTACTGTTGGTTTTAGCTTTCCTGGCCGGGCTGAAGCTCTCTCTGCCCCGCTTTTTCATCCTTATGGGAAATATCAGTTATTCCCTTTATCTGGTGCATTACTATCCGGTAATGTTCTTAGACCGGGCGGTGTTTGACTTCTCCACCCTGTCTGTAATGTCTGTCATCGGTGTGATCTTAAGTGTGGCGCTGAGTATCGGACTGGCTTACCTGTCCTGGATCGTTGTGGAGCAAAAATTCTCCGGATGGCTGCGGAAGAAACTGCTGCACTGAGCATTTCCCTTGTAGCACCGATTCTGTCATTTGAATATTTTGCAAATTGTATATGCAATTATCTAAAAAGATGCACACTTTTTCTGTTGACATTTAGAACGTCCCATAGTATATTATAACTTGTCTGTAAGACATGCGCGAGTGGCTCAGCGGTGGAGCACCTCCTTGCCAAGGAGGGGGTCGCGGGTTCGATCCCCGTCTCGCGCTTCTTAAAACCCTTGATTTTTCAAGGGTTTTTCTATTTTATGTTGCATTTCATGTTGCATCATCACCTGTGTTGTAAAGAAAGTGCGGAGTCCCTGAAGGTCTCCGCCTTTAATTTTTTCACTTTTTATCCCTTTCTCGTGAATTTTTCTCTTTCAACCCCGGTCTCTCTTTGAGGTAACTTTTTTTCCGGGCGCCGGTTCGCTTTTTTCGTTATCTTTTTATCCGGTTGTACCTTTGCCGCTGGCTGTACAGCCGGATCATCTGCTTTCCTGTCTTGTACAGTATCAGTCTTTTCATCATTTCTCATAGCCTGCGTGGTGGGTCTCGCCTGCTGTGTAGGTTTCTCCGGTTCTTCTGCCCCAGCTTCTTCTGCAGCGTATTCCGGTTGCTGTATTTACTCTCTTATTCTTTCAGTGTGGTGAATGACTTGTTGTGTTTTGACCTTTTCAGGTGTTTCTGCATTTATTCTAGGCCTTTGCTGCCTGATTGTCGGCCTCCTGTTATCTTCTCTTTCATCCTCCCTGTTTTCCTGCAAATTATCATGTCTGGTTGTTTCAAGCGGCATCTGCACTTCCAACGGTTGCTGGTTCTGCATCCCGGCGTGTACGGATTGCTCGTTTCCATCCGGTGTTTTAACGTTTAAGGTAATTTCTTTTCTGTCCTCTTCCTTTTTGTCTCCTAAGACCGGACGTTCCACGGCACCGTTGTCCCGTATATTATCATGCAGATTGTCTCCGACAGCATCTACTACCATGGCAAGTTGGTTAAGATTCCGTACCAGATCTTCTGATATCATGCGTATAGATTCACTGTCTCTCTTTTCTTCCTGTGAGGGCTGCCCTGACGATGCTCTCCGCTGTCCGGTATCACTGTTTTTAGGATCCATGTCAAACGATTCTCTGATAGATCCCGCTGCACTCCTTTTTTTCACCCTGCTTTGTGTAGCTTTTGGTGATGTCTCTTCCTGCGTTTCCGTTTCCTGATTTTTCAGAAAGGGATTCACTGTCCAGGACACCGGAACATTCTTATCCTCGACCCAGGATGCCACACCTTCTCCCGCACTAGCCGCTTTACCGCCGATCCACTGTGCCTTACCAGCAGTCCACTTTGCTGCGCTTTTGATTTCTTTTGCTGCCTTCGGCGCATCCGCATATACGTTGCCTGAAAGCCGCATCCGGTTACGCAGATATCTGGGATTGGATACTCCCCGCTGCACCGTTGACATTGCCATTAACAGCTTATTCCGGTTCAGGAAGAGAGCGATTGCTATTGCGATCTGAATCGTTAGTGCAATTAGCCATCCAAACCCTACGGATCTCGACCATTCAAATACAAGTTCGTCAAATTTTATTAAAATTCCGATGATCATTGACAAAACCAATATACTTATCTGGGTCTCCAGAATCTTTCGAAGCCATCCGCCTATCAGTCCGTCATATCCTGGAAAAAGTGATACAATAAGAATTAAAGGCGCCATAAACAGATATACAATGGAAAGGAGCTGAAAAACCAGCTGTATCAACACTATAATGATGTATATACCACATTTCATAATGCAGGGGATGAGGTACAGAAATGCAAATCCAAGTCGTTCTGTAGCCCTATCCACGGAAAAGCTGCCGCTTCCATCAGCAGCTACCGTTTCTTTTCTCTCTGTTGCATCTGGTTTGTACGATAAGATACCAAGCACCTGATCATCACTTGCCGTATAACCGAACTCCATGGTCAGCCAGGGCTGATGCACCATATTGTTCCAGAGGATACCGGCAGCCTCTCCGGAAAAAGCATTAATATTATCTGAATAGCCATTCGCTGAATTCACTCCTACCAGTATTTCCAGACTAATTTCCTTTGTTATGTTGTTACCCATCGACAGCATAGTATCCGACATTGTGACAACCAAGATTGATAACATTACAATCGCTATTACCTTTACGATCTGCCCCAACGCTCCTGCAAGATCCTGGCGTACCATTCTCCCGATCAGCACGCAGAAGGCGGCGGCACATCCCATCAAAAAGAGGGGCTGGAAAATACTGTCATTCAGTGCCTGTTGTATTACAGATACCTGGGATCCAAACAGATCCACCAGATTGAGGTTGAAACTGACATAAAATACAACAATCATAAGATACGCCAAAATTCTTTCCACGAAAAAGAAGAATCTCGCCAAAGCATTCAGTCCTTCCATCGTCTTACCGGCCAGATACTCTCCTATTCCATCCGACAGCTCTACCTCCGCAATATCCAGGGAATAATTATCCCGGTATGCGGATCCCAGATATTTTGCATTGCCAGACAGATTATTAAATTCCTGTACCTCTCCGATTGCACTGGAGGACGCCGCTACTGGCTGCACCGGGAGTAGCAGACCCGTCAGGAAAGCTATTATACAAATTACATATTTGATCTTATATTTCATAATTGCTAATCCTCCCGAAAAGCAAAATTAGGTCTTCGAAAATACCGGAAATTACAACCTTTCATTGCCGGTGAAAAATGTCCTCCCGTAACCGGATTATAATCGTTACTGCCACTCAGCCGTGATATACCGACACGCCCATTGGGTAAATCCTCTGTGCCGTAGGCTCTTCCTGCACAATGAATAAAATATTTTGCCCCGTTGTACTCCCCGATATAAATGCCTACATGGTTGATTTTACCCTTTCCCAGCTTTGCCGGATCCTGTAAAAAAGCCAGGTCACCGATCTGCAGATCCTCCATGGATATCGGAGCAGTAGCATACCATTGCAATGCCGTACCCGACATGGCTACTCCATCCGGCACTCCACCACCGCTGACACCGGTGCCAAAGCACTGTATGTATACCCAGTCTACAAAACCGCTGCAGTCAAGCGGGCCTTTCGGCGATCCCTGAGAGGGAGACTTGCCTCCTATAAGATAAGGATGGCCAAGCAGGGATGCCGCTACCTGTGTCAGTTCCTGTCTGGTTACATCCCCGACTACAAGCTCTGGCAGTTCGATTTCATCAAACCCGTAAACATAGCCATATACCTGTGCCAGATACTGACTGTTATGCATGCTGAGAACTGTATCGCTGTTTTTATCCGTCAGGCCAATACGCTTTTTTAAAATTTCTTCATATGCTTCATTTACAGACAATGCCGGAAGATAGTCTGTATCCTCGTCCTGATCTTCTTCTCTTTTTTCCTGCAGGGCATTTAATACGTCCTGTATGGTTTTTCCAGCAAACCAGGATTCCGTTATATCCAGATATTCACAAATTCCGTCTGTTCCTGCATAAATTTTCTGATCCACATCCCGCCATCGTGTCACCTGATATTTCTGTCCGTTTTCCGTAATTTCTTCTTCATAGGCCTCCTGTTCTGTCACTGTGAGGATGCAGAACTGCAGCGACGTGATCAGCGGTTCTCTCTCCTCTATCCGCTGGCCCAGCTGCTCCGCAAGCAGCACATCCGCCATAAGAGCTATATCCCAGGGCACACCCGTTTCAGAACAGATGGCCTGATAAGCTGCCGCTGTCTCATCATCTGCCGGGATGTACAGGCTGGACTCAGCCCCTCCATCCATGCATACCGCAAAGAGTAAAAGCAACAGTAAAATACCAGAAAACATCGTTCCAAACAGCAACGTTATTTTGAAAAGGAACGCTTTTTTCATATAGACTCCTTTTTCAAAAGTTCTTCCATGTCAAACTCAAAATTCAGTTCATCCTCCATTGTTTCCGTTTGATTTTCTTCCACTTTTTTCTCCGACTGCCTGCTTTCTTCTGTCTCCGTCTGATCTATCTGTTCTGCTTCCTGCCCCCTCGCCTTCGGAGTGGTAGAAAAGAGATCTATGATATCCTGGAATACGGCATCAAAACGCAGTATTCCTATATGCCTGTCAAGATCCTGGAAAAGACATTCCCCATTTTTCAGATTCTTCAAAACCTCCTTGTTCTCCTGTGTAGCTTCCAGATCCATGTATTCACACATCCGTTCCGCTTCCCCGTCTGTCGTTGTCTGGAAACAGAATTTATAGGATATGGTATTCTTGATTCCTTCACTGGGAATATCCGTAACGGAATGTCCATTAAAGATACATCCTGTATAAAGAGATCTGCCCATACGGGATAAGTAATCAAACAGTTTGACTCCCTCTGCAGTCTTTCCCAGCATCCAGGATTCATCGAACAGGACTACACTGAACACATCCCTTTTTTCCAGGGCAAATTTCTTGGCAAAGTGGGATGCCACAGCCATCAATACAAGAGACTGCAGTTCTTCGCTTGTATAATTATCCTTCGGTGTGCTGGGGCTTGGCATTTTCAGATTTTCAATCTGTAAAATATTCAGCCGGTTCTTCAAAGTGATCGCATCTTCTGAACCATCCCCGAATAACAGTCTGGACATTCCTGTCTCTGCCTGCAGTCCCAGACGCCTTGCAAGATATCTGGCCCTTTCCGACAGTTCATCTTCCCTGGGAAATTCCTTCAAAATTGCAATCAGTTTTTTCATAGATGGAACATCTTCATCGCGCATGATACGCTGTGCTTCCAGTATAGCGGTATATTCTTCGGACGCCGGCGCTATACGCAGCAGTTCCGATATCACATTGATCGCCAGCTCATCAGCTTCATCCCGGTTATCCAGATACATATTATAGGGATCCAGTTTGCCCTGATTCGTTCTGTCCGGGGATAGCGTTACCAGAGAAATCTGCCCCTGCAGAAGCGGGAACTGCTCTACCCAGTGGCTTCTCTCTCCTTTCGGGTCAAAGATCAGACCATAGCCACCATACAGAACCGTCAGAAACAACAGCAGGTTTGCATTAAATGATTTACCAACTCCCAGATTACCATAAAAAGTCGCGGATGCAGATTTGTTTAGCAGGCATGCCCTGCCCAGATCCAGAAATACCTGTTTTCCTTCTGCGCCGGTTGTCCCTATGTAAGGGCCTACATGGTCTCCCAGCTCATGTGTAGCTCCTATGATTCCGCTGCCCAGCGTGACTGGCGTTAATGGCATGGTATAATCCCCTGTCAGTACTCCCATTCCGGGAATACACTGCATGAAAAGCTTCAGTTGATCTGCCAGCGGACGCTCTATGCCAAAAGCAAAATCTTCATAAATGCCACGGACTGTTACCGCCTTTTTCTCCATTTCTTCCAGATTGTCTGCTGAAATGCCAATCGTGACTACCGTTTCCAGCAACGGATATCTCTGGCTTTTTAATTCAGCTTCCAGGATATCTGCATATTCTTTTCCATCTGCCAGATCATCCGGGATGTCTCCACCCGCCCCCGCAATATGCTCCATCTGACTGTCTATCTCCATCTTTTTGGATTCAACTTTACGAATCGCTTCCCGATAGTCCTTGGTTTTGATGTGAATACAGACCTCCGCCTGCACATTCATCTGCTGCAGCATATACAGCCACTCATTTCCCGGGTGCTCCAGTACTTCCGGAATATGGGTAAACACAAGAAAAGTCTGATAAGAAACTCTGTTCTTATCATGTACTACCTTCAAATATCTTTTTTCCTGATGGATGCTCCCGGAGAAAAGACTTACGATATCCTTACTGTAAGGATGCAGTATCTTTTCCCCATTTTGTGTCTCGTCCTGGTCTGCCACCGGATTCCAGATATGTTTATCCCTGTCCGCATAGAATAAATGATTTCCGGATATTCCCCGGAAACTCCCCCGCCGGATCAGCCACTGTAACTCCAGACCATCTACCGGCATGAGCTGTAGTTTTTTATTCTGCGAATAAAACCATTTATCAGCCATGTCTGCACAATGTGTCAGCCGGGTTTCCAGTATGTCCCTGGTGTCTAATGCCATGAAGGTATTAATGGCATTTACCGGATCCTTAATGAAATACTGAAAACCCTGCTTCAAATCCGATAAAAGTTCATATTCCCCGCTGTCCGACAATTTCACCACAATGTAGGAGGAATAGTCATTTGCATCTCCCTGATTTCTGGTACTCTTGGCCAGATATTTTTCTGTTTCATTCAGGTGAAAAAGTGCCCCCTCATAAAGCGGATCTTTTTTATCCAGGTGATGCCTCAGAGACTCGAACTGCCCCTGTATATCCTGTTCGATGGGCAGCATAAGTATCTGTGCTTCTGACAGGATTCCGCTGAGGAAACGTGCCGTTTTGTGCAGTATCTTAATTTTTGCATCATCGTCCAGAAAGTCATAATCAAAACCACTCAGCTTATATACCGCCCATGCACTCTTATCCTGGTTAAAAATTATATTTTTTGTAAAAAACGAAATGGGACACTGATACATCCTTTCCCTCCATTATTCCAGCCTTCTGCCGCAATTCCAGTTGATTCTTACTGTCACTCCATGGTCTCTGCAGGTTCGGAACCGCTCGATGCATTCCTTTCTGGTAAACAGGAACCGCAGATAGCCGCAAAAATATTTCACCGGATTTTTTCCATCCAGTTTTACTTTCATGAGATATTTTACCGTAACATACGGCAGCATGCCGTAGCGGAGCACTACCGGTATGTTGTTCAGGATTGGAAATATCCGGCCCATTACCAGCATTGCTCCTACTACAGCTAAAAACTCCAATACCTCATACGGTGCTATCGGAAACGGCAGTACTATATTTTGGAACGCATATATCTTTTTTTCCACAAACCATACTTTACGATAAGAGTACACCGTCACACTCTGTTTCTTTTCTTCTGCCATGCAAAGCTCCTTTATTGCAATACAGTACCCATAATCTTTTCCCCGATATCCGATAAGGTGGTAGGATTTTTAATAAAGTAGCAGACAACTGCTCCAACAATAATAGTCGTGACTACACCGATCGTGTTCTTTTTCGCCGCCATCACAACTGCTCCGACGATAAATGCCACCAACGCTACCCAAAAGATCTGATCCAACATCCAGTTTGCTCCATTCTGGCCGTAATTGCCGCTGGAAGCAAATGCCACCATACTGTTGCTAATCAATAATGCAAGTGTGGAAATTCCCATCATGATACTTTTTCCCTGCATTGTTCTTTTCTGTTCCTTTTCATTTTTCCTCATATTATGTTCCTCCTATTTTTATTTATCTTAACGAATGATATTCATCCGCAGGACACTGATTAAAAATTTACATCGTTGTTCTGGCAGACATAGACTGGATATAGTACTTTCCATCACTGCCCCTTACAACATTGAGCCGGACCTTCTGCCACCGCTTTGCTCCATTTACGACATCAGATATTTTATATTCTGCGATGCATACGATCATACTCTCCTCCTGATAGCAGCGAACGGATTGCATACGATCAAATGTATAACGACCATCCAGCCCTATAAATTTGCTTCGGTCCGCATCCTGACTCAGATAATAGTCAATGACTGTTTCATCCTGCTCGTAATAGGCCTTCAGGAAACTGGTAACTGCCATTCCTGCTCCTGCAGCAGTCTGTTCGTCTGCAGCCTGTCCACTGTATTCCTGAATCTGATAATCTTCCATAAACGTATTATCATTTACAAACATGGGGAGCCCGTCCACCACCATCTCGCCATCCCGTGACAATACCGGAACTTTCATTCTGGTTTCTGCGCTCTCCTGTGTAGCTTCCTGTTCCCTGTAATACTCATACTGCACTTCCGCCAGCACATATACGTCAAAATGTTCCTTGTCTAGCTGATCCATGCGGTATGCCTGCACGTACACCGCCTTCTGCGCACCCTTATATATTTCCGTATCGCTCACATTTGATGTAGTTGTGATATACTGTTTCAGACGTTCCTTATAATCCTTTTCTTCCCCTGCAGTGTATGTAAGATATTCATATACAAAGTTCTGGGCAAAGCTCAGTACCTCATTATTCAGCTTCTTTTCCGTCACAAGTTCCTTTCTAAAGTCGCTGATTACCTGTTGGGCTTCCGTCAGTGTGTCTGGTCGGAATGTCACGATTACGCCCCGGACAAAGAAGAAAATAAGCATGATCCATAATATTGCTCTGCCCACACACAACAACGTGTTTTTTCGCAAAGTTCCGCCTGTTCTTTTTCCTCTTTTTGTTTCCTTATGTTCTCCGGTGTCTGTTTCTCGTTTCCCGTTTTTTTTGTAAAATTCAAAAGTCCTCCTATTTTTGTTCTTCTCCATGCCTTGTCTCCTTCGTCATTAAAAATCTCCAAAATTCAGATTCAGGTCCTCTTCATCCATCCGTCTCATCTCTTCTTCGATTTCCCGACTGTTCATGCCTACAAATGGATCTTCATAAGAATTCTTTTCTTCACCACTCGTTTTGACTGCCGTCACCTTTTTCTCTTTTCTTCCGGATCGTACCACTTCTGCCTTTTTGTTTTCATTTTTCCGCACCGGTATCTTATGTTCTGGTACTTTATATACCGGCGCTTCCGTCAACATTTCTCCCTGATCCACGCAGACCTCATGAAGCATTGTCTCATCATCAAAGTAGAAACTCTGAAATTCTATAGTTTCATTTCCAACCTTGTAAAGAAATCTACCCTTAATATCAGGAAGATTTACCGCATCTGTATTTCCCAGGACAATCTCACTGGCGGTTTTATCCGCAAAACGCCCTGATATTCGGACCGGTATATTATTTTTAATCTGACCGGTTAATACATTAGCATCCGGACGCTGCACTCCCATAAATAAGTTGATCCCTGTTGCCCTGGACAATCTTGCCAAAGTAGATAATTTCCCTTCGATCTGTTCGTATATCTGTTTTTCCTCTTTTGCCACGCCTTTTTTGTCCAACATTTCTGCCAACTCATCGGTGAACACCCCTATACGACAAAGATTCTGCCTGGTTTTTTTATTGTATTCATCGAGATTCTTAACCTCCAAGTCCCTGAATACATGCAGTCTATATTCATTTTCCCTCACCAGCAAATCCAGGACCTGCAGTGCACGTTCTCTTTCCGTAATAACCTCTCCATATTGCTCATACTGCTTTCCGAACTCCACGCCGCCCTTGAAATCTATCATATAGACTCTTGCGCCCTGCTCAATCATCTGCCAAAGCAGGCAGCGTAGTATCACTGACTTTCCGGATCCGGTCTCACCCGCAACCAGTACATGCGGTACCCGGTTCAAGTTAAAAGATATTGTATCCAGTGCACTGATTCCCAGTGTAAGGACACCATTTTTGTCATTCAAGTATTCCTCTGACCATTTCACCATCGTAGGTATCTTATAATCCGATGGTAACGTAGTTAATTTTACTGTCCGCTTATTTCTTCCGTTTTCAATTTTTATGATACTGCAGTCCAAAGCAGTCTCCAGCCGTTCCCGGGAGGAGCGCCATTCCGACAGCGGAATCGTAGACTGGAAAAAAAGCAGTATCTTTTTACCCTCTTTGCTGCTACCGGCATATTTCGGAAATTTACCATTCTTTCCCTTGAATCCGATATCTTCAAAGCATTTGTCATAATTTTTTTGTCCCGTCTGCCCGATCAGAAACAGATAGATCACCGGCGCTGCCAACAGCATCAGATAAATTCCCTGCTGCAGCCATTCCGGGATAGTTTCCGGGATCATTCTGCAGACCATAGCTTTTTCTGTGATACAGATCACACTGAACACCAGAGTGATCCCGATTCCAGTCAGATACCACTTGTTTTGTAATGCTTTCCGCAGGCCATGCCAGACACCCATTATAAAGCCCTTAAGCATTTGTATCAGAAGGAGCAAAATACTTTCCAGCAAGCTGTTAAGTTCTTTATCCATTGTTTTTCTCCTGTGCAATCCATCCGCTTTAATCCATCCGCAGTTTCCGGTTATACAGATATCTTTTTGTCGTAGAAAATCTTACATGCCGCATGCTGCGCTGCACCTCTCTGTCTGCCTGTGCCGCAGGCATCACCGCTTTTAACTCCCGTCTGCTGAGTATCGCATAAATGCGGCGCAGATCATGACATTCCATTCCCAGGCGTCCTGCTTCTTTTCGCATCGTGGCTTCGCTATAAAACAGCTTCTCTCCCTGTGTAGCCTGTACCCTAGAAACATAGTCCTGTAAACGATCATACAAATAGGGATCCTGCCTGCACGTAATTTCACCCCCGTGCCCACCTTTACCATTCCGGACTGTGACCGTTATACGTCCCTCCGTAAATGCCAAATCCGAAGGCCTGAGATCTGCAAGTTCAGATACCCGTAGCCCCGAGATTACAGCGAGACGATAGGCATATTTCAATTTTGGATTCTCAATCTGATTGATCTTACGCATAGTAGTCTTCAAATGAATCACTTTTCCCGGCTTCTTCGTATAATTTCTCTTTTTCAGGCTTTCTTCTTTGAAGTATTCTTTTGCAGGCATCTGTAGCTGCGGATAGCACTCTCCGAACAGCCGCAGCGCATTCTTTGCAGCGCTGAACTCATTTTTGGTCCGGAATCTCTGCGGAAGTTCTTTCTGAAGGTATTCCAGCGACAGTTCTTCCACCCAGTTGATCTCTACTCCCTGGAGTAATTTCACCATGCAGGAATAATATTTTCTTGCAGTGTTGGCCGTAAGCTGATCGTATAAAAATTCCTTATACGGCTCTAAAATGTCATACTTCATCCTTTTTACCGTCAGTTCCGCCCTGCGTTTTCTGTTTCTTTTCCATTTCCGCCCGTTCTCTCTTCGCCTGTTCCCATGCCCAATCCGAATTTTCCTGTATCAGCCGGTTTAAATTTTCGTCTAAATTTAATCCTTTCATTTATGCATCCTCCCTTGGATAAAAGTTGTACTCAAATCCATATCTTTTCACATTTCTTTGATACCAGTTATGAATAACTTCCAACTGTGCCTTTCTGTTTGCTTTCTCATAAGCTTTTTTAGATGTATATTTTTTCCGCGCCATTTCCAGTGCGATTTCTCTCATCGCGTCCTGCATTCTTGGTGCACTTCTCAGGTATGCCTTCATCAGTCCGTGAGGGTTGGCATTTTTCTTTGCCTTTATGCTGTATGTACCCTCTTTTGCAGAAGCCCTCAACTCTTTCATTCCCAGACTGAGAAAGGATATATCTGCATCCGAAAAAGTGCCACCAAACTCCGAGGGATGATTATGTGTTACTATTTTCCCCCGGGCATACTGCTGTGTTTTGTCGTCTACTGCGCAACTGTGTTCGTCTCCCTGGAAGGCTCTCGTTACGTACCCGTAGTCATCCAATACCTGCACCTGTTCCTTTGTCTCCTGTAGTTTTTTTCTCTCCAGATAGTCCAACGTTTTTTCTGCGTTGGTAAACCGGCTCCCCCGGTCCATCGGTGTCATACCTGCCACATTTAATTCTTGAATTTCGGCATCTTGAGATCCATACGGTGAAACCGCTGATATGATTTCGACACCGAAACTACTTCCTCTGCCTCCCATCTTCCTTTTCCAGCCTTTCTGAATTTTTATAGTGAGAAAACTTTACGAACTCCATGGACATCATAGTCCTTCCTCAGCCACCAAAAAATGTAAATTTATTACCATTGCGATACTTCCGCCTCATGGAACCTCTCACTAAAGGCTTTGATTCTGACAATATCACCTCTGCATTCTTCCGGCACCGTTCCATAAAAGATAACGTGTGTCGGCTGTAATCTGTCCATCATTTCAATATAACCTTCCAGAAACATTTCTCTGCGCTTCTTGCTGTTCTGGGTTCCTACCGAGGAAACAGCAACGACTCCCTGTGTAGGTTCTCCGTCAAAGCACCACCGAAAAGATTCTCTGTCACTCCAGCAGATAGTTGGGACTACATGACAGCCCATCTGTTGGAGATATGCGCCGATCCAATGTTTCCGATAGTGGTTATAGATCTGCAATGCTATCGGGAAATCGGTATACAGACTAAAATCCGGTGTCATAATACTGTCGTAACTGGAAAGCATCGGCACATAGTAGTCGATGTTTCCCCAGAGTCTGGTAAACTGATAATCCTCTAAAAAGAAGTGAATTCCTTTACCTCTCCGGTCTTTTACGGAAGATGCATAGTTGAATCCCACCCATTCACATTGCCGGTACTCCACTGGAGCCAGAATCGGAATGTTGTACTCTCCTGCTGTCAGAAAACACCCCTTGTTAACATTCTCATAGTTTCTTCCTTGCTTTTCCTTCCGGCTCATCTACTGCTCTCCTCTTCTGTCGTCATGTCATGTTCCGTGTGATCCATGTTCACACGGAACAGCGGCCACCCACTTCGTTATCCAGCATAATGCATCTGCCCCCTATCAGCGGTCCGCAACCGGACCGCTGATAGGATGCAGCCGTTCCTTATATCCATGCGAAAAACATGCATGGATATATTCCACTCTGCATTATGCTATATAACTACGTTATATAGCCTATTATCGTGATGTACATATTTTGGGCTTTACCCGCATAGATGTCAGCCTTTGTGAATGAACATTTTTCGGATATTAAATCTCACCATATGAACACGCTATATGTACATCGCTTTTTAAGTACTATCAGAGTTTTTTCAACTCAATACTCAGGTCACGAATGCATTCATATCTTTGCATATTAATGACGATCAGCGGCCGGTATCGATTATTAATACAGATTCTTTTCGTCAGCCGTTTTTCTTCGGCATCAATCCATGCCAGGTCTTTCCAATACTTTAATTTATTCGTAGCCGTTTCGTACTTGTTTTTATCCAGTAACATTGTCAACATATCTTTGTCTACCAACAACTGTCCTTTACGTACCAGTGGCAGTTCTTCCGTTTCTTGGCGCCGCTTTTCCAGTTCCAATAGATACTCGCATATTGCTAAATATTCCTTAACCAATAAGTTCAACATTGCTATCAGCTCCTTATCCGGCAATAGAATGATGGAATCCGTATGCACTGTCAAGGTTTTCTTATATTTTTTATTTTTTTAGAAAAAAGCAAAAAAAATCGAAGTATTACTTTCAAAAAAATCTTTTCAATCATAGTACATACTTATTTGTTTTCCCTCATATATACTGGGTATCTGCGCGATCGCATTTTAATAAATTTGAAACCTCTTTTTTACCTGTTATCAGATACTTAAATTATCAATTATTTTTTTTGGCAAAAAATATGCTCGCACTTTTCCACTGGAAAATAGACACTTATTTCCCTCCGTACGTATAAAACCTAACTGTTTGCAATAATCCATAAACTCTGATATGTCTATTTCGGAAAGCCTTTTTATATAATCCTCAAGCACACTCTTTTCCACTCTGTAATATATCTGTGCAGACTGCGTTGCATACTTTGTCTCCATAAAAGCCTTCTCAGTTCTCATTGCCTCCAGAATCACACTGAAGTCTCTTAAAAAAATATTCAGTTTTCCACCTACGGATTCTTTCCCTTCCTGATCCTTGATTTTTTGCAGTCCCTCCTCCAGTATTTTCAACTGGTTTTGCTTATTCCGAATTCCTGTCTTTGTTTCCTGGATCTTAATCAATAATTGTTTCTTTTTCTCCATCACTCTCTCATATTCCAAAGCACTTGCATCCATCTGTTACTCCTCTCTGAAACCGACTTACAAAATAAATCTATAGAGCAGCATGGCTCCCATCATATACGGGATCAGCGGCACCGGTTTCCTTAACTTTCCATGTGATATATTCTTTTTCTTTATTTGAACGATCAGCTCCATTAAAACGGTTAAGAGCATAAACAATAAATAATCTATCAACTGCTTACCGCATCCGGCCAAATATGCAGCGCACAATATATATGCCAGGCAATCAGATTCACCGTACAAACGACGAAATATAAGTATTTGTATAGTAACAAAGATAAGCAAATTTATTACAATATCCACTCCGGGATCGTAATAAATAAGCCATAATATTCCACCGGCTAATCCCGGTACATAAACCATATCCGGGATTAGTTGTATGTAATGATCAATCCACGCTGCCAAAAGCAAAGATCCTATTATGTATGCCCGTGTGATCTGCATTACATCTCTCTGCCCGCTCTGGCATACCTCTGCCCATCTAAATAACAGTAAATAAGCAAACACTATCAAATGCTGCCATTTACAACATTTGCATTGTAATGTATCACTCAATTTGGGATCAGGATCCTGTAATTGTAGCTGCCAGCCGATCTGATAGCTGCCATACGCCAATAGGATCCATAAAATCGTAACCATCCTATCTCAGCCTTGTCCGGAACTCGTCTAACACAGTACCGGATACTCCGATTACGCTGATTGTCGGATGGTCCTCCAGCTTCTTGTCTCCCTTATACGCACGTACCGTGACCTCCAGATTCTGGTTCTCCGGCGTATAAAGTGGCACCATAAACTGTAAATGCTCCGTGATCATATATCCTGGGCAGTCTGTATAGTCATATACTTTGTTCAGAGTCGGATCCAGTGCAGTCATGCTCTCCGGGAAAATAACTTCCACCCGGTCGGCATAGCCCCAGGTCGTAAACGTAAGTATTCCGCTTTCTCCACATTTGAATATAGGATCATGCGGTTCCAAAATACGTTCTACGCTGCTTGCCAACGCAAATTCCGTCGTTCCATAGCTTAGACTATTTTCGTTTCCAACATTGTCCACAGCATACCCCAGCAGCGTGAAATCTCCGCTAAAAATAGGCTCGTCATTAGTAATTGTAATATTAATGTATCCATTCTCATCCGGTGTGTAGGTTTTCATCACAGCATTATCAGAATTGCTGATTACGATATAAAAATCCTTTACTCCGCTCAATTCATCTTCTGCGCTCGCCCGAATTGTAATTGATCCATCCCGCCGGTCAATCAGATCTCTGTCTTCCATTATTTCCAATCCGCGGATCACCGGCGCTTCTCCGTCCGCTATTAAAGTGATCTTATTCTTTTCATCCAGTTCATGCGCCGAGTACACTTTATCCGATTCTTTGTCTGCTTCCGCAACCGGAATAACCTGTATCGTCTGTCCGGACAGATCTCTGCTGATTGTAAATTTCTGTACTCCCATAAGGTCTCTATTTTTGTTAGATCTCACTGTGTAAGAGTATGAATATTGCTGCAGCGCCGTTGTGCCATCCGTCGAATAAGCCAATCCATTTGCATCTGTCCTGATGGATGTATCTGCTATCTCAGTGGATGCTGTGCGGATTATATTTCGGGATACGCTGCTATCATCTGATACGGTCTCGTAGATAGTCTCGTTAAGCTGGTATCCCCGGCTTGCCGTACCATCCATATAAGCCTCATTTTTTAGGGTAAATGGAGTACCGCCATCGGCACGCACGTACCAACTCTTATCCGTTGCCGGATATACATTATCTGCAGATGCATCAATGACCAGTTGCTTCGTATAAAGCTTCCATAGTACATCTTTGGCGTCAATGAGGATATGCGTTGTATCACTGATATTTCCAGCCACATCGACCGCTGCAATATGCAAATACTGATTGTATTCTGCCGTTACCACATTTACATGAGGATCCTGTACATAATTTGCATTGCCGGTAACAACCGTATCCTCCTTTTGGTCTACGAGATAGTAATATCCCATCACGCCACTAACCAGCGTGTTTTTCGTAACATTAGATTTGCATAACATCGATGTGCTTCCTGTCAGGTACGATTCGACTTTATGATAATAATCTGTCCCATTGTCCTTGGGAGTCTGCCACGTAACACATATCGATTTTCCGTCCAAAGGCTCTTTTGTAACCTGATCTGATATCTTGTCCGGGGCAGCGAAATCCGTTGCTACAACTCCAGTCAGATCCAGACTTTCCTGATAGCCGACAGCCTCTGCATCTAAGGTTGCATAACCGGATCCGCTACGTACTCCACTATACATCTCATACATTAATGCATCAGATGATACATAATTGCTTCCACCGTACGCCGGTTTAGAAGATAATACTTGACCCTCTGTCATGCCACAATTTAACTTTCTTCCACCAGAGAAACTCAATCCCGTAATTTCGCTTGTAAACCATGCATCGTATGCATTATGATAAAAGTCCAAATATAAATAAATCCTTGTGGTTCCTTCTGGCAGTTTAAAATGGAATGTACCGTAAAAATCTCTTACATCTGGAGAGCCACCCCATGATCCATCCGGATTTTCCCATGAAGATCCAGAAGATCCCGATGAACTAGAGGAATTCATTGCGCTGCTAAATGAACCGGACGATATTGTGCTGCCATTTTGATTCATGACTCTATATTTTGATTTAGATAAATTAAGACCGTCAGTAGAATCTCCCCAACTGTTTGTATGCACAGATACATTTAATTGTGTATTTCCGTTTGTAGCAAGACCCGAATAGCCATTTAAGTTCCATAGAGTGCCTTCGCTATATGCATAACTTGCCCAACCCACACGGATAACATGTCTGGGATCATCATCTTTTGTATGGGCATTTCCACTTGTTTTTGTATTGTTATCTGCATAGCAGTCAAAACCATCCACTTTACCATCCCAGCTGCCAAAAGCGGGTGTATATGAGGCATCCACGTAACAATCGTTCGTATGGTGATGCACTATTTTCTCTCCAGCACAACCTCCCTGGTATCCGGCACCGCCTCCGGCCATTCCGGATTCGCCGTCGTGACCGTCTATAACGCTAGCTGCACTACCGCCATTACCACCGTTGCCTCCCGGAGAGGCTCCTCCACCGCCTCCAGCAATCATAAGCTCCCCTTTTTGATCTGATACAACTGATGTCATACCACCGCCATTACCGTAATCCGTGGCATTTCCTCCGCCGTTATAACCATTTTGTCCTCCGACGGCATATGTTAGCACATCTCCTTTACGCAGCCAGAATTTCCCACCAACACTGCCACCATAGCCCCCGGTATAGGATTCATAACTTGCCCCCTGGGCACCCAGGGCTTTTATGGTGTACAGCCCTGTATATGGTATGGTGTATTGTTTTTCCTGACCCTCAAAGCTGTATGCCTCACTGATGACCGTAGTACTGCTAATATCGTCTGCGCTGTTGACCCGGATCCATGCCCCGTTCTCTCTCTTTTGATAGACAAGATAGGTCTTATTATTCTGATCAGACTGTGACCAGGATAAATCTACCGCACCTTTTCCTTCGTTTGCATCATAGTTATCTACCGACTGCAACCTTAGATCTACCCATTGCGCATACAATGTCATATCTTTGGATGGTATAATTTGATCCCCAGCTCCGCCAGCCGGCAGACTGAAATCCGGATCATAATACCAACCGCCAAATGACCAGCCATCCCTGGTCGTAGCCGGTAATGTAATCGGATCGGACTGATACGCAGCCTTTAGCGTATCTACATTTCCATCCGGAGCCGTAAATGTGTATATGTTATCTTCCAACCACCCTCTAAAAGGCTGCTCTCGCATCCATTCAACAAAATGCTTCGTACCTGCAATAGTTTCTACCGGCGATCCACCATTCGCTACAAAGGCTACCTGATAGCCATCTGGCGCCTGAATTAGATCCACCTGTAAGACATAATTTTTCAAATATGACTGCGTAATTGACTGTTTATCTAATCCGCTATATTTGCCTCCTGCAGCATCAATTACCAGCGTGCTTTCGCTTTTACGCCATTGTGCATATAACGTAATTGTTCCATTATCTGTTTCTGTCCACGTAGACTCATCTCTCCAATCTACGTTACTAAGATTGTATATCTCTGCACTATCTGCAAAAAAGGCTCCGGAACCGTCTGGTTTCGTATTCCATCCGATAAACACATACCCTTCTTTTGTATAATTATTCTCCGTTAAATGTGTTACCGGTGTTACTGTTTGACCTTCATATTCTGTGGCATTGTTGTACATATGATAACTGGTATCCATGTAGCCATTATATTTGCTAATATTAGGATCATAGAATATCCTATACTGGTTCGGGGATATCTCCTTACATAAATGCGCAGATAATCTCACTCCCTGCTCTAAGTTCCGGCAAAAAGGACAAAGGTAATAATAAAAAACAGGATTGCTTTCGGTTCCAAGATCCAAGTGCTGTATGGATGAAGCTGCTTCACTGCTCATATATATATTCGATTCTTCCAAAGGTTCCCCACAATCGGCGCAGAAAGCCTTCCAGCCGGAATAATAATACCGCATACATTTTTGTGTACCGAATTGAATACCATGCCAATTTTCATCGCTGGTATAAGCCTCATGAATACACTGTCCCGGACGATGCACAACCCTCCAAGATCCCACAGGTACTTCTCCCCATCTGGCCACTTTGAAATAATGCTCTCCGGTTCGTAAACTCCGCAAAGAGGATTTTATGCCGGTATTTACCGTTGTGCCATTGTCATACCATGTGTAATTTTGGTCTCCGGCACACGTTGTAAAAGCCTCACCATCCGGACTGATCGATACGTAATGACTGTTATAAATCGTCTTCTTATCAGCTGCTTCTGCTGTCTGTCCGGAAAAGATAATACTTATTCCCATAGCCAGCAATCCTACAGCTAAATATCTCTTTTTCCTTATCATCTGTATCCTCCTCGTTTTTCATATTGTGACAACTGCATATGGAAACCGGAGAATAAAAAATCCGAGTGGAGCATACTGCTCTACTCGGACGAATATTGTCGATATTTATAGTTTTTTAACGATGACCTACCCTTGTTTCTCAATATCATCTTCAATAAAATACTTAATAAAGAGAGGTTGTTTTTGAGAAGTAAAGGAGGAACTCCCAAAATGAAAACTTGCCCTTGCTTTACCCACATGGTATACTTTTTCTTGGAACAATCGTGTTGCAGGGTGTGTTGACCTTCATCTTTTATGGATGGAGGTGATGCTGATGAAGAAAAATTTCGATTTTAAGGATCTTATGTCCTTCGGAATGTTCTTGCTGGCATTACTCACATTTATTCATTTAATGTGTCAATAGCTAGTTTTACATAGCAAAACCACCCCGAAACTTTGGCCAGTAGAAGGGTGGTCTTTGCTACTCAACTTATTTTGGTCAACCCACCTTGTGGGGCGGTTGTTCCTTTTGTATATATAATAGCACCCTTATCCCTGAATGGCAACCTCTTTCTGCTGTTCGCTTTCTTCCATCAGTTTGATTGCATCTCGATGGAACTCTTCCAGCTCCTCCGGTGGTATGGACATCTTCCTCCCCTGTCCATACCACCGTCTCTCCGTCCAGTGTTACCGTCTCCCCATCTGGATTCACTGACCGTGCCGAATGTATTTCGGTCCCAATATACTGATCCTTGGTATTTTCCATTTTTCTCGTCTCCTTTCCCATTAACGCTGTGCATGACATCGACTACAATAAGTCACTTCTTTTTCTACAACCGTGTGCGTCTCTTCATCCCATTCTTCCTCGGTATCTGTAACCCATTCATGCTCTGTACCATCAAAACCTACTCTATCCAGTTCAGCACCGCAGCTTGTACAGTATGTGACCATAACTCCATGCTCATTGCAATACGTGGCATCTGCTGTAACCTTCGTTTCTGGGGTATGCGGTAATGCCGAATCCGTTCCTGTTGCTCCTACTGCCCCACAGATAGAGCAGACCATAGTCCAATCACCACCACCAGTGCAAGTAGGTGCAGACGGCCAATATTCCTTGACATAATTATGATTACAAGGGACCGGAGTGGGTACCGGTGTCGGTGCCGGAGTCACTGCCGGCTTTGCAGTTGCTGCGGGTGTCTCTTTCGACGCTTCTGTTGCGGTTGTACCAGTCTTACTGGTGCTGGTAGTATTGGCTGCAACTGTCGTTCCTGATCCCGCGGTTGTTGCCGGCTTCGGAGTTGCCGTTGCCTTAGGTTTCGCAGTTGCTGCTGCTTTCGGCGTTGCTGTGGTCTCCGGTTCCTTTGTCGCTACGGGCTTAGGAGTCGGTGTTGCCGTCTCAGTCACTACCGGCTTCCCCGTCTCCGTCGGCAATAAAGTGTCCACAGCCGCCTGTGCCTCTGCAGTGATATCAGGATCCCTTGTTTCCGTCTCAGCCATTATCACTTCTGCAGCATCCTTATCCTGTGTCTTCCCACATCCTGTAAAAGATGTAACAAGTACTGTCATTAATACAGCATAAATAATCTTTTTTCTCATCATTCGTCCTCCAGACCGTTTCTCTGTTTACTGTATAAATATAATCTTCCTTATTGTGTCCAATAGTACGGACTCAATGTTTCGCTTTATCCCTTTTTAATATAATAATTATATCATATTACAACATATCTGTATCGATTTTACATCATTTTTCATTTCGATATTTTCGACAAGAGTATCGATAAAACGATATAGAAGCCTTTATATACACTTATGTTCCATCGTCCGATTTCCATATGCAGTTGTCAAAGATCCATATAAAAGCAAATTCTAATCACAAATCTTCACTACACGTAAGGACCCCTGCGCCAGTGCGGCATAAAAAACCGCCACATTATCATTATCCATGTAAATATTTATCCTCTGTGCCGGAGTCGTTGTATCAGCTGTGCTGATTACTGTTCCTGCAGAGTCAAATACTTCCTGGACAAATACATTTCCCCATACAAGAGAAGCTGTAGAATATGTCTCGGTCCAATTACCTTCTGCGTCCGTATTTGCCAAGGACTGTGAGGTATCCCCTTTATTGGCATTTTCATTTACCTGATAGATGTTGATTCGGTCTCCGGATCGCAGGACGCCTCCCACCACCTGATACAGATCATCGGCCTTGAATCCGGCCACTACCGGCTGCGTCATATCCTTTGTGATGTCATTAACAGCAGTAAACATCCCAGTGGTAATAATGGATCCCTGATCTACTGCATATACGCTGATCAACTCCGTTAGATCTTCTGGATTACTTACTGCGCCGGACGGGATCAAAGATTTATCTACCTCTTTTTGAGTGATATAGTCAGCTGTAATCATAGTTCCTTTGGGTACCGGCTTTGTTGTCACATAAACTGTCCCTTTTTCATAGTCTGATAATGCTGTTTTTTCCGCATTCAGCATAACTGCATATACAATAACTGCCACCAGTAGAGATACAATGATTACACCAGGCAGAATGCTTCTTTCTTTTTTATCCTTTTTCATTTTCGCTTGTCCAATCCTTTAATTATTTTTTACAACATCAACCAACTTATCTTTTACTGCCGGAACCGTCACACCAAAGTATCCTGTCACCTGATAACTGATCCGGCTATATATGCTGGTAGACTCGATGACTCTTCCATTAGGTGATGTTGCACTTCCAAGGGTCTCGGTTGCCGAATAGTTAAGGTTTTCTCCGAATGAGGTCACCTCTACCTCTGTTCCCCGCACGTTGTATACGATATACTGCTCCACCTGCACCGGGCTTGATATCATTCCCGCAGGATCTTCCCAGTGGTCATTCAGACCCATGTTGACCTTTAAAGCATCCTGGTAGATGCTATACGCGTGTGCGGGATCCTTTATAATCAGATTATGGTTGACGCCATATTCCTGAATATCTATTACTGCAGATGCCAGGTTAGACGCTGCAAGTGCGTCTTCTGTGTAGGTTTTAAGTGATATGTACTGTCTGATCTGTAACGCGAATGCCACTGTTGCAGTGAAAAACAGCAACACATATACCATGGTAAACGTAGCCAGCTCACCTTTACTTTTTTTGATTATCCACCGTCTTATCATGCTTAATTTTTTGCAGTAGACATTCTACGCACCCTGATTGGTATTGATTTGTCCTGAAACACGAACTGCAGCATATCATATCCATCCATGTTAAGCTGCTCCATCGGCAGTTTACAGAATATCTGCAGATATACCGCATTACCATATCCTGCATCCGACATGGTGGATCCTGTAAGATCAATATCTGTAACCTGCAGATCTGATAACTCCTGCACAAGGGTCGTCTGATTTGCCGGATCCAAATATCCCATAGTTTCCATAGTGAGCATGTATTTCCGGGCAATCTGTTTTACATCCTCGTTAAGACTAAGTATCTGATATAGGTCGAAGAAAACCATAATCAGCATCACCGCAGCAATCACCATGATCATCGATGGTAAAATGTCTACTATACTCCCTTTTCTTTTTTTCATCATCATATCATCCCAAAATACCGATTGCCTTATTCTGCATTGCTGTTACAATTGTCTCTATGAAACCTGTCAGACTGTCTTTCATCACCACACAAAGAATTAATGCTATAATGCATAATCCTACTGTTACCAGTATTCCATCAATACCCTGACTCTTATGACGGATTACTTTCTGTGCAAGCTCCACTGTCTTTAACTGCATTCTTGCCATTTTCTTCTTCATTTTGTTTGTTCCTCCTCTTTGTATTGAAATAAAGTTTCATCTATCAGAAAGACCCGACCGATGCATACATCTGCATAATAGCAGCATATAAGGCAACACCAATCATTGCACCCATAATACCCATCAGGCAAAATGTAGTTATACGGTTGAGTTTTTCTTTCTTTTTAAGTTGCAAGCCTGCCTGCATATCCGTGATCTGTTGGGAAATATCCCGCAGTAATTCCATTGCCTGTCCAGATTCCCGGGCCTGTAACAATATAATGCATAGAGAATCGATAAATCCTTTATCAAATTTTCCATTAAATTCACCTAATGATTTATCAAACGATCCATTGAAATAAATGCTGGTTGCAAACTCACTCAATGCATTCCGCAAACGACCAGCCGGGAAGGACTGATAGCTCTCTGACAAGGCATCAATCATAGGCACCCCTGCGTGGATCTGTACCTGTAAAAGACTGTACAGTGTCTGGATCTGTGGGGTCATTGCGTCATTATCTTTGTTGTTCATATACAGCAATAATAATGGCGGCAACAAGAATCCAAGTACCATACCAACAAGTCCCAAAAAGGCATTTACATATATTCCGACAGCAAATCCGATGGCCGCCAGGCAAATACGAATAGCCAAGTATTTCACCGGATCGATCCACGATCCGAAATGATTTACTGCACCGTGGGATTGTAAAAATCTTCGTGTTTCTTCGTAATCAAACAAGAGCTTTTTTTCATGTAAAATGCCATCGATTCTTATATATGTCTTATGCAACGCTGTCATAGGGTGATAGGTCTTTCCCACGTAGATCACCAGCAAAAGCGATAATATGGCTATAATAGCTGGTAATATTTTTAAACTAATTTCTAATGGTGTCATTTTTTACCTTTCTTTCATAATGGTAAATCCAAATATTAAGTAACAGATACCTGCTACTCCCAGGGCAATATAACCAACAATACTGTGAAGCAACACATCCCAGATAGACGCTTTTATCATGGTATCTACAACCGCCAGAACTATCAGCAACATTATTGACAAGATTACCATTTCGACAATAGCACTGTCTGCTATCGCCCTGCGTTCCTGACTGGCCCTTTTAGCATCCATCAGATTCCGTCGTAAACTGTCGACAATAACCTTTAGGTTGGCTGTATAACGCGAGCACACTTCAAGATTGATTACAATTTCTTTGAACTTTTCATGTTCAAACTGATCGACCAGCCCCATCAATGCTGCCGAAACATTACCTGTGGTCTGTGCTTCGATGTAGCATTCCTCTAATGCTTCCGCCAATATTGAAGGAGCATATTGAGCCGTTTGATGCAACACATTTGTAACCTCACCTTGAATTACAGAAAAGTTCCCTAGCTGGTTCAGAAATTCCAGAAGAGATCTATCTATTGTTTTATAATTTCTACGTGCAAGAATCATTTCCGCAATTTTAATAATCAAATAATATCCGATGGCCGCCAACAAGCCAGTCATAGCGTTCTTTGTGATCAGCAATGTTCCCAGATATGCTCCAGCTGCCGTCAATACTATGAGTACTGCCCATACCTCGAAAGATAACCCTTTGACTATCTTTCCAATTCTGCTGTAAATATACAGCTTTTCAGGTCTTTCGATAATTTTTTCCAGCCTGCCCTTATTCTTTTGATCCCGGATCAGCAGATTCGCATGTGCTTCTATCTGACGTCTCGCCGCAGTTTCTTCAATAGATCCTCTTACTGTCGCCAACCCTTTTTCAATAATTTTTGTTCTCTGCAGATACCAAAAAAAGAAGAAAATTCCGGAAAAAAGGCAGATTGCTATAATAATTTTCAAAATGATCATCATTTCATTCCCTTCTGTTCTTCATTAGTTTATAAATGGTACAGAGATTTATATTTAATGGATTGCGTAACGTCATCCCATCCGTCTATTTCCAGAACCTCGTACACTTTATAATCTTTGACATTAATGACCGTGTGATAGCAGTCAGCAATCATCTTTAACAGTTCTGCGCGATTGTATTTGTTCCCGGATGCCTGTAATGCATAATCCACGATTTTCTCCGGTGCTGCCTGTGCAGATAGGGAATGGACTGTGGCAGCGCTGATCTGCCCGGTGTATGCTGCATTGATCAGGTACATAGCTTCTGTCCCCTTTACTTCCCCGATGATGAAAAAATCCACGTCCATGGTCAGTGATGCTATGCTCAGCTGTTCCAGGTCATATTTAACTGCTGATTCCGCTGATTCCGACAGAGAATGTAAAAAGATCATATCCGGATGATGCTTGGTCGTAAGCTCATCTGCCTGCTGTGCTACCATAACCGCCATATCTTCCGGTAATGTTTCTTTTAAGGCATTTAATAAGGTCGATTTACCATCTGAGTTACCGCCACAGATCAATGTCGATCCCGTCCGGAATCTATCCACTAAAGTATCCGCTAATTGCTGTGACATGAATTTTTCCCGTACTAAATCGGATATCTCTGGGAAATTTTTTGGGAACTTACGTATAATAAGATACGGATTTCCATAAGTAGTCACAATCGGAGTGATTAAAGTGAATCGCAATATATAGTTCTTGTCAGTCTCGTCATCAGCAAACCTCTGAATGGCATTAAGGTTTGAGATATTAACACCATTTTGTGTCGCCACACGGTCGATAAATTCCCGGTATTCCTGATTAGATGCAAATTGTACATCTGCCGCTTGACGTTTCCCCCGCTTTTTTATACGGATTTTGTTATAGGCAATACAATGGATATCCGATATCTCCGGATCCTCAATCAATGAGGTCAACCGAAAGTATCGGAATACGTATTGATAAAACATCAATCTTGCCTGGTCTTTTACCTCTGTATCTGCATCTATTTTTTTCAGGGAATCATCTACATATGCCATAAATTCCGCATCTGTGATCCTTTTCTGGCGCAAGCGGACAATTAGATCCTTCCGGGATGATGCATATTCTATAATCAAATTTTTAAAAATATCATCCTTTGACAAATTCATTTTTCCCGCCACATCCTGTTGTACTTCACGATTCCTTTTTTCTTTTCCTAACATGCCTTTCTCCTCTTATTACATTCCCATTGCAAGCGTTATTACTGACACCATAATTCCACACAATATTCCGCAAAATGCTATTATCTTTATCACTCGGACTATTGTATTTTCTAAATTACTGGATTCGTATATAATCACCGTATCCGCCGGGAAGCGTTGTTGATCCATTTCCTTCCATGGGTTCTCCTCCTCTTTCTTTTCCCGCAAATTTTCTAAAGGTTCTGATGGCTCATTTTGCGAAACCTCTTCCTTTTCCTCAATAACCTTCTCTTCCACTACAGTCTCGGAAATTATGCCCTCAGTTTCTTCATCTTCCATTTTCACAATGTGGGGCAGCCTTGGTAAGTCTGTCACCGACTCTGGAATTGATGTTTTTTCCAGACAATTTTGTAGTTCCTGAATCTGAAGATCCAGTTTTGCATCTGTTTGCTGTAATGTCTCTAATTCATCAATCAGATCATTGCATTCCTGCTTCAGGTCTCTGATATCCATTCATATACCTTCCTCTCATGAGTGGCAACAGGATGATGGAATCCGTATGCGCTGTCAAGTGTTTTTTATTTTTTTGTTTTTTATGTAGGTATTTATGGCTGCTTTTTTCAGAAAAAATATTTTCTTTTGTCTAAAGAAACAGTGAAAAGAACTGATAAAAGACAGAATACGTTCCCCAGCTGCTACAATACCCGGCTGCATATTTTTGCGCTTTTTCTCTTCTGGTTCCTTGCATAGTTTTGGAAAAAGTGTCCTTCAACAGCGTGTTGAACGGCACCCAAAATAGAAAAAATTATCCACAGAGACACCATACTTGAAAAGTTCACTATTTCACTGCACAAAACTTGAATAAAATCTCTCTTTTTCCACACGAAAAAAGAAGCCACACCGGCTCCCTACTCACATTTATCATCTATTTTTCTCTTGCTCTTCGGAATTTCAGGACATGATCTATGATTTTTGAGATTTATAGAAACACAAATAAGCCTATTTTCATAGACTTACTTAGCCATCTGTGGCTGATTCAGTATTTTCTCCTGTAGCAGGCGGTGTACAAACTTCGGATTTAACCGCCGGTTCCACTTGTACCGGTTCCTGATTCCTGCATTCCGGATCCGTATGCTTTCAAGTACAGCCTCTGAGAACAGCCGGATCAATGTTCTGTTGTCAGGTACCTGTCCGGCGTACTGTGTCAAAAGTTTCGACGCTTCCTTCCCTTCCTTCTCTGTGTAGGTTGCACGATTCCTCCGCAGTACAAACCGGTTCACATGCTCCCTGAGCAGTTCTGTATCCGTTTTTCCGCTGTTCTTCTCTGCAAAATGTGCATTCGGGCGGATATAATATATCCCCTCTGTGATCGACATAACAAAGAACCTTTTTAGCCGGTGAAGATATCTTAAAATAATGCGTTTCGTCACAGAAAAGAGCTTACCATACTTTTCTAAAAGCTTCTCTTTGCCTATTCTGTATTTCCCGCCATTTGACGGGTTCTTTGCAATTTTAAGAAATTCCAGTGCAAGCAGTTTCTCCTGCGGTCCGCATTTCTGGAACTCCGGATCCAGGAACAGATCATCACCAGTGCTTACATAACCGGTAATTCCATTCTGGAATGAATTGTCCAATATCGTAACATCCCAGTCTCCGTAAAAGGCTTTATCTACCTTTATGATCTCCTTAGCCTGTAGGCTGCGCAGCACGTCATAAAATGTCTGATACGATATCTGTAGTGCTTCACAAATATCCCGATAGTATATTCCAGACACACAGCCGGTATCGTCCTGGTAATGCGATATATGTAATATAAAATCCATTTCTGCCCTGGACAAATCTGCCCGCAGCAGTTTGTCCAGCACACCGTATTTTATCTTTTGCATATAAATTAACAGTTCCTTTTCATCGTTTATACTGATAATCGGTTTCTCAGATCACAGTCACTCAAACTATAAGTGCGTTTATTCTCCAGCTCCTGTCGACAACAGAAACGCTCTGCACTGTCAATGGAATTAAGTCCAAGCGTTCCCTGTAATCTGAAAATATTCATTCCACTGTCATACATTTCTTTTGCCGCAGAGTTACGCAATATCTTAGGTGTTATATTATAATTTTTCAGGCAATAACGTACTGTCTGTTCCGAAACTGCACGTCCACGCCTGTTAATAAATACTGCATCAGAATCAACTACGTCCACCGATGCTGTATCCACATCACTTTGATATGTCTGTAATGCAGTTATGACCTGCTTATTTGTTATGAGAAATTTTCGTTCCCGTTTGCCGTTTCCGTGCATAGACACTATAATAAATTCATCAAAAAATTGAATATCGTCTTTTTTCAGGGCACAAAGTTCAGATATTCTCATCCCTGTTGCATAAAGTAACTCCACAATGGCCATATTTCGAGATTTTTCCCAATAAAATTTTCCTTCTTTCGGAGTACTATATAGTTCCCGGAAGATTCCAGTTACTTTGTCCGCCGTCAAAGTAACCGGTGTTTGCAGTTTAACGCGCTGGGATTTTATTACAGGCGTTTCCTGAATATATCCTTTCTCTTTGCAGTACTGAAAAAATATATGAAATGAAACACTCCTGCGTAACATCGTAGCCGGCTTTAAGCTGCCATTACCTTTTATTATTTTTTGGAGTTCTTCCGATTCAATATCCAGAAGTTCTGTATGTCTCTGGCTTCGATCTAAAATCTCTAAATCACATCTGTATGCTTTAAGCGTACTCCAGCTCAGTTTTCTTGCTTCGCATTGCTTAAGATATTCATTAATTGCATCGTGAATCGTCATGTTTTCTGCCCCTATCTATCCATTTTTTAACCCATTGTATACCTTTTAGCTGCTTTTTGTGGAGCTTTTCAAACCGCCTGTATAAGCAAAGATGTTCCCGCGTAAGATTATCGTAATCCTGATATATCTTGATCTGATCCTCTTCCAGGCGCCTGTGATCCTGAATCGCCTGCTCGTATCGTATCTGGAGTTTATTCAGACTGTTTGCATAAAAATCCACTAAGTTATCATTTGCATGCTTCTGCTCCGACAGCATCTGACAATATTTACAGACCAGACTTATGGTATGTCTCACATCTGCATCTGATATCTCTGAGCCATTCCCTGATTCCTCATACATTTGTATAAGGGATTCAATAGACTGCACCTCTGCTGGATCCTCAGAATTACCTATCAGCTTATAAAAAATGTCTATAAGCAGAGAATGGTCCCTGTCTGATAAAAAGGCCCTACTTTATTCCGACATCCTAAAATTTCCCCGCTTTCTACAATTACAAATACTTGTTTAAAATATCTCTTTTAGACAAATGTCTGCGTTCCTCTCTGGAACCGGATCCGGAAGGTACCTCTCTGTGTTTCGGCTGTAACTCATTCAGAAAGTTGATGTCCTTTTGCATTGCCGTCTCCTGTGTAGCTTCCAGATTTTTTCGGATGGTATCTTTGTTTTCAGCTACTTTGTTGTACATCTCCTCCAGACGCGTCTTAGGATAAGTCATACCGCAGACACAGCAGATCGACTCTTCTCCGCTGTATGCCCGAAAGGTATCTACCGGGGTTCCCACCGCTTTCTCCAGATCTTCCATGCTTACATTTCCGGCCAGAGCTGCCGTTATATACTTCACTGTCCGGTCTGCTTCCGCAGGAGCATACTCATTGTCTGTCAGTGCCTGTATCACCTGTGAGCTATCTACTCCCTGCGCATGTACAATCATAGCCATGCCATGTGCTTTTAACGTCTCCTCGATCTCCGCTCTGTCAATATTTCCGCGGAGACTCTTATATTTCTCCGGGATCTCCAGAAAACTGTTGAAATCATCTGCAAACTGCTCATTCAGGTTTATTTTATCCCCTCTGTTGTTATCCAGGATAAAGCAGGCTGCCGTCCCTTGGATCTGCGTCAGTTCAGTGAAACACTCATAAGAGTTGATGTGGGCTTTTACACTTTCTGCAGGTGACGGAAGGATTGTGACTGCTCCTACCTCCCGGCCATCATCAAGCAGTAAATCTATCAACATAGGTCCTGCTCCGGATCCCGTGCCTCCTCCACTAGCAAAGATCACAAAAAGAAGCCTGTCCTGTAATTTTGCCTCAATTTCTGCAGCTATGTTATCAAAATCCTCTACGATAAGATGTTTTGCCTTATGCCGGTCTTTATTGCAGCCTTCTCCATTGGATACATGATACCGGAACTTTGCATTTTCCAGTGTCTCCAGATCCTCTCTGGACGTATTAATATATAGTACTGTGTAACCCATACTCTCAAAAAGCTGACCGATATTTCCTCCGGCCTGTCCTACCGCTATAAATGCAATCTTATCCTTCATCCGTATAATCTCCTATCTTTATTTCTTATTCTGCTCCAGGAATTCCTTTCCGTCATCCGTGATATAAAAAGTGTTGGCTTTTCCATCCTTCATACCTTTTTTCACGTATCCCTGATTTTCATAATCCCGAAGTTTTTTAAATAATGTATTTTCTCTTACATCTAAATCTTCTGTCTGCATGATCTCCTTTAATGACATAGCTGCCATACGGTTATCCGCATTATTTGCCAAAAGTACAGACAGCACCAAAAATCCCAATCGGTTCACACTCTCACCGTCTCTTTCTTCCTGCATCTCTGATATAGTCTGATTATCTCTGATTTACTCAGATTATCTCTGATATTCTCTGCTATATTGTGCTATATCCGAATGCTGTTATCTATTACATGCCCCTAAGTTATTTTTTGAGCATATCTTCCATCGCATCGTCCGTCATCTGCGCATACTGATAAAGATCATATAATGGTGCATAATTGTATTTTCCAAAGGCACGAAATCTGTATTTGCCTACTTTTTTTAATACACCATTTCTTTCCAAGCATTTTACATCCTGATGAGTGATGTTAAAGGCACTCTGATATACCTGGCTGCTGACGCCTATTCCAAATAGATCAGCAAACTGCTTATATTCAAAGCCGTTGTTGCAAAGAAGATCAAACAGCTCTTCTTTTTTCATTTTTTCGTTACATTCAATACCCGCAGAGCTGCATAATGAAATAAGCTGTTCTTTAAAAGCAACGCTCTGAGTGCCGGCATTTTTGCATACTTCCTTTTTCACATACTCCTCGACAGATAATTCTTTATCAAAATAATTGATATTTCTCATTTTCATCGCCCTCTTTTCTGATCTTCTCTGCTATATTCTGATATACTTGGATACTATCTGATATAATTCCGATAATCCAAGATAACCAATGCCAAAGTACATGACCAATCTCCACAGCTTGTCCATAATTCCTCCGGTGCGGAAATTGCATACCCGGATCCTTGCAACACTGAACGGTATCAGCAGCGGAACTCCACCGGAAAGCATATCCAGAATCAAATGGCTGAGATTACCTGCAATCATCCCTATCAGAAAAGCCTTCTCTATTCCGTTTGTATTGCCGATAACCGGCAGTGCCAACAGCATTGTTGCAGGAACCAGCAGAGAATGAAGCAGTCCCCGGTGTCCTGTCATGGAACGGACATTCTCTCTCAGTTTCCGCGGCAGAATGCCGGAAAGCAGCCGGATTCCTCTCTGACAGCCATGGACTATCAGCTCCACTACAGGCAGTCTGCTACCGATCTGGCTGTGGACATTGTCGATATCCGGGAGCAGCCCTCCCAGAACCGATCCGGTGGCCATTGCCAGCGTCATAGCGCCGGGGCATCCTGTATAGTGACTTATGACAAGTCCGGCAAAGAATCCTGTTGCACTATGCGTTTTCCCCGTCATGCTTCTACCTTTCCTTCGGTTATCTTTTGCATCTCCCGAAAACAATGATACGAACAATAATATATTTTCCGCCGCTTTTGGCGGACACTATACACCCAGTTGGTCCTGCCTCCGCCCCTGGTCTGATAAGGCACTGCAAAAATCTCGTGACATACCGGGCAGCGATATATTTTGCTTACTCCACCGCATCGTTTATACATTTTTAACACCTTAACCTCTTGACAAGTACTTTGAAATCCTATATTGTAACGTTTAACAGGATGTGGAGTAATTTAAATACTTCGCATGTCTACTGAGACACAGTGCTTCGGTTCTCCAGCCTTTATAGCACTGTGTTTTTTATCCGCAAAATTCCGGGTAGCGCAGTCTGACTGCCTGCCAAAAATAAGGCGCATACCCACAGCAAAATATTTCTTCCACTGCATAACTCTTACATTCATTCAACTTTTCCTCCTCGTCCTCATAATCATAAACACTGGCTGTCCCGTTGGTGTACAGGTTAAACGCCAGCCGAATTACACGCAGACTTCCCGATGTCTGCCATCCCTCCTGCAGGGCTTCCGTTTTAATTAATCCGGTTCTGATATCATAGACATTTTCAAAATGCTCTCTAACACTTTTGTCAATTCCCAGACAGTAGATCAGTGCCATATGGTAAATATCAAGTTCTCTGCACTTTAGTAAATTTCTGCAGAAAAAGTCCTTATGCTCCTTATTCATGAATTTGATTCCTGCACATAGTTCTTCCATTCGGTATCCTCTCCTTTTTATGTAGTATTTTTTAGTACCTTTCCTTGCAACACATACACGGCGCGAATTTCGGTTCACAACAGTTTTTGCTGCAAGAGCTTCGCAAGCATTTCCTCCGGCAAATCTCCACCAGCTAGTTCACCGACCGGCGCACCTATAATCTCCGCCAGATCCCACAGATCTCTCAGCCGCATTGATCCCGGATCCTCGATCCGGTTCATAAGTGTCCTTACCTGTACATTCTGCTTTGCAGCGATCTTGTCTTCGGACACTTTGCTCAGTTCTATGTGCCGCTTGATTCCCGCCCTGGCTCTGGATGCGTAATTCTTTCTGGCCGTTTCTGTTCTCAGAAGGTTGGATTTTGGCATCTTCTCACTTCCTCTCCAGTTTAAATATAGCCCTAGCTAATTGCTACTTTGGTGTCCTTATAGTCACAATCTAATAGGTTATACAGTCTGTCGTTTCCACCCCTACAAAATTCATTACCTTAACGCACCAGTAACTTTTTTGCTTTATCGGGTTTAAATTGTTCTAATGGAACACCAAGTGCATCACATATCCGCATATACTCATTAGCCTCAATTTTTCTATTGTCATTCAATATCATATTAAGGATAGGTGACGGAATTCCTGTCTTTTCTGATAAATAGGATTGTTTTATTCCATTCTCTATCAGATATTTTTTTATATCGCTACCTTTCAATCTGTTTTCCTCCTTTCAAAAACAGCTTTCCTGTTTTTCTTAACTATAAAACAGCACTTCTGATTTGTCAACATATTTTTCAGATATTCTGAATTTTATATTGTATTTTCAAAATTTCTGTGCTACTATTGCCTTATAAACAAGGAGGCAATCATGGGAGACGACACAATTAAAAAAAATATTTCTAAAAACATTGCAAAATATAGGGAATCCGCCGGTCTCAGTCAAAAGGAATTGGCCAATAAGCTCGGTGTTGTTCCCTCCAGAATTTCTAATTGGGAAACTGGAGCGAACTGTCCTACAATAGATATTCTTTTTGAAGTATGCGAAGTGTTAGGAGTCTCCATTAATGATATATATGGCGTGTATCCTGATTCAAAGTTTGTATTAAAATATGGTGAACAAGACTTGCTAAAAAAATACCGTACTCTAGATTCGCATGGAAAAAAGATAGTCGATTTTGTACTTACGGAAGAAGCCGATCGCTGCTCCTGTGAATCTACCTGTACTCTCAGTGTTGAAGAACAGTGTGCGGCGGTTGCCAGAGATATTCGAAAGTATATTGGTCAGATTGATGTGCATGATCCTGATGCCGGTCGGAAGTTGGAAGCTCTTATTCGCGGCGATCATCCGGAGAGTAAACAGATAGGGTAACACCCTTCCCGGCAAGGTATTGGCTAGATTAAAATGGTCACTTTTGTTGTTCCGTGATGATCTAAGTTAATAATTACTATATGTTCAGGTACTAAATAAATAGCATATACGTCTGGATACGGTAGATACAAATATATCTTCGTCATCATAAACACCCCTCGCTCCCTGCCGGAGGAGGGTGCCGCACTATTTTAGCAAAAAATGTTTTCATTTTGGATATAAAAACAGCCCCAGTGTTGGAGCACCGGAGCTGATCCGATCTTACCGGGAAACCCGAATAAAATCACCCTAGACAAGTGCATTTTATCATTTTCCCGGGGATTTTGCAAGTCACCGGGCATTTTTATGCCCATTTTTAGGAGGATGATACTATGGCAACAGCTTACAAATTGCCGAGTGGAACATGGTGTATCAAGCCATACAGCCATTCAGAGCCGATGTACAATGCGGACGGTTCCCCCGTCCTGCAGAAAAACGGTAAGCAGAAAATGAAACGAATCTATAAGACGATTACCGGCGCTACCAAAAAAGAGGTGGATTTTGAAGCAGCGCAGTTCATGTTGCAGAAGGAAGAAGAGCTTGCGAATCAGCCGAAGCAAAAGAAAGCGGACTATACTCTCCTGCCTCTCACAGAACTGATAGATAAATATATCGAGTCCCGGCTGGTACTGAACAGGTCTCTTACTACCATCCAAGACTACTGGTGCATCCAGCGGAACGGTTTTCAGGATCTGATGCAGATTTGTGTTAAAGATATGGACAAGGAGCTCCTGCAGGAATCCGTCAATATGGAGTCTCAGCGTCCATGTAAACGTAAGAAGGGCGTGACGCTCTCTCCCAAACGTCTACAGAACGAATGGAGTTTGCTTGCATCAGTAATCCGTAAATATACAAGTTCTTTAGATGATGTTCTGCGGAACATTGAGCTTCCAGAGGTTCCCGAGCGTGTGCCCGATCTGATTCCGGCAGAAGTTCTGCTCCCGGCCATTAAAGATACTGAGTTGGAATTGCCTGTATTGCTGGCCGCATGGCTCAGCTTTTCCATGTCGGAGATCCGTGGCCTCACAAAATCAAAATCAATCTCCGGAGATCACATCCGCATTGCAGAGGTCGTGGTGGTTGTAGGTGGTAAAGATCACCGCAAAGAAATTGCAAAAAACAAATACCGTAACCGTACTCACAGGATCCCGCCTTATATCAAGTCCCTGATCGATAAAGTTCCCGGGGACAGGCTCGTTACCCTGACCGAGGCCCAGATCTATCACAGGTGGATCAAGTTTCAGGACGAGCACCGGTTTAAGCATATGACCTTTCATGATCTCCGCCATCTGAACGCATCTGTCATGGCCGCTCTGCGTATCCCGGACAAATATGCTCAGGAACGCGGAGGCTGGAAGTCTGACAAGATCATGAAAAAAGTATATACCCAGACCTTCTCCGAGGTCCGTGTTGCTGTAGATGATAAGATCGACGGATATTTTGACAATATTGCAAATCCCATTATGGAAAAAATGCCGTGGGAAAAGTATAGAGCCTGGCTCACCCTTTTTGGGAAGGAAGATAACAAGAAAAGCCAAAAAGAATTTATGAAGTTTATTGAGGAACAAAAAATTGCTACATAACCGTTTCATGTTGCATTTCATGTTGCATCGTGTCGCAAAACGCATGTAAATAGCGTATTTGTATTACATATATTACATTCACGATGTTGTCGGAAAGCCAGTGTTTATCAGCATTTGCCGTATTTCCGGCATTAGATAGAAAATTGCTTTACGGGTTCGATCCCCGTCTCGCGCTTGAAAAAAGAACGATACCAAATCGGTATCGT